>Ga0155585_1090_pt1 | contig 13436 bp, 17 predicted proteins | sample RifCSPhighO2_12_FD_107242 | JGI IMG/M metagenome (GOLD analysis project Ga0155585, IMG submission 107242) | Gammaproteobacteria bacterium RIFCSPHIGHO2_12_FULL_43_28 | reverse complement strand
CGTGAGTTTGGATGTAAAGCTTATTCACCTTGGACACCTACGTATTTAATAAGCAAAGGTGGCTATGATAGTCAATTCTTGATTTCATGGCTAGCCTGAGAGAACCCTATGAATACAATAATAGAGACATTGGAAGAGCGTTTGGAGAGGATCAATATCAAAGGCATTAAGCGGCATATTTTTTTGTGTTGTGATCAATCCGTGCCAAAGTGTTGCAGTAGGGCAGACAGCCTGGTGTCTTGGGAGTACCTTAAAAACCGCCTTAATGAGTTAAAGCTTGTTGGTCAGGGCGGCATTTATCGCTCGCGGGTCGATTGTTTGCGGGTTTGCATGCAAGGCCCCATCGCCGTCGTTTACCCGGAAGGCGTATGGTACCACTCTTGTACGCCTGAAGTGCTTGAGCGCATTATTCAGGAGCATTTGATTGGCGGTGTACCGGTGAAAGCATATCTTTTGATTGATAAACCGGAGTGAGCCTGTGCCTATCACGCGCATTTTTCAAGCAGTACCGATGAGTGAGCAAGCGACTATCGAACTTGATGAAAAGGCCAGTCATCACGTGATGCGTGTGATGCGAGCAAAGGTGGGTGATCCGCTGACGCTTTTTAACGGTGAAGGTGGGGAGTATCATGCCATTATTACAGAGCTCAATAAAAAATCCATCACCGTGCAACTTTTGCAGTTTGAGGCGCGTGAGATTGAATCACCGATTCATATCCACTTAGGCCAGGGGATCGCAAAAGGCGAAAAAATGGATTTTGTCGTGCAAAAGGCGGTCGAGCTTGGTGTCTTCGCTATCACAGCGCTTATCACTGAACGCTCGAACGTGAGATTAGATCAGGAGCGCGAAATCAAAAAAGTATCTCATTGGGAATCGATTGTGGTGAGTGCTTGCGAGCAATCGGGTCGCAATTGCTTGCCGAAAATAGCAGCACCTAAAACATTAGCTGCGTGGCTTACTGCATTAAAGGCGGATCGCGCTTATGTGTTGTCCCCGCATGTGCATGAGACACTCGCTCACGAGAAACTCCCACAAGGCAGCACGATTGCCTTATTAATCGGCCCCGAAGGGGGCTTATCGCCGGCTGAAATGGAAGTGGCTTTTGCAAATGGTTTCAAGCCACTCAATCTTGGCCCGCGCGTGCTTCGCACCGAAACGGCGACCATTGCCGCCATGACCGCCATGCAGTGTCGCTACGGTGACATGTAGGTTAGTTGAAACGTGGTTGACACCACCCCTTATTACAGTAAAATGACCCCCTTTTTTCGAGCCTATATTAAGGGGTAGAAACATGGCAGATGAAATTGATTTAGCGAATGATTTAATTGCGAATGAAATTTCCCGTGCGTTGAAGGAAATTCGCCAGCAATCAAGCGAGGCGGTAGGCACTAAATTTTGTGTTGATTGTGACGATGATATGCCGATTGAGCGTCAGAAATTAGGTTTTAAGCGTTGTGTTGCCTGCGCAAGCGATGCCGAGCGTAAAAAATTGATGTATGCCGATGAATAGTTCTCTCGCTAAGTGCCTGTTTTAAAAGACATATTGATTTAATGCCACAGATTTCCACGGGTCATTTATGCCTAAGGGTTCGCTAGGGCGGGCTTAAATGATCTATAATGAAAGGATAGACTGGCACATTGATACAGTAAGGTAAGGATAGCTTATCGATGCCAAACAATGATTTTCTGGGCGAGTACGAGCAAATCATTCATGAGCTTTCAGAGCGCATCGTGGCGGCGCAAAAGCCCATACGCATTTTGGATGCGCTAAAATGGGATGCGGGTGTTGAAGATTATTTTTTTCAACATAAAGGGAAGAAGTTACCCGAGATCAATAGCGATTATTATCTGCAAAAAAATCCGCTTTCATTCGATCCACAAAAAAAGATAGAAGAATTTCGTGATATTGATCACAGCATACGGCGCAAACTCGGTCAATATAGCGGCGTTGGCAGTATTATGCAGCGCATGTGTTATGAATATTGTCGTGTGGTTGAAATGCTGGTTGCACGCGGCACACCGCGCTTTACTGAAATATCACGTGAATTGTTTGGCAGTTCTGAAGATGCCTTTCACGTGGGTGCGCCAACCTTAAAAGATTTGGCAGCACTGGTGACGGACACCTTATCGAATATTAAAGATCAGGTAATGACAGCCGATGATGAAAAAATTCATTCGAGTGAAGAAACGGTCAAGCTTTTAAGTGAACGTCTCGGTCATTATTTTGATTGGCAAGAAAATATTCGTGTGGTGATGAGCGATGGTATTATTGCTGATGCCGCAGCCGGTGCTGATAAAATAAAAATACACGCGGGATTAAATTTTAGTGAACGTGAAATTCGTACCTTTGAAATTCATGAAGGCTGGGTGCATCTTGGCACAACCTTAAATGGATTAGCGCAACCCATTTGCACTTTCTTAAGTAAGGGCCCTCCTTCATCGACTGTTTCACAGGAAGGACTTGCTATCATCACGGAATTATTTACTTTTTCATCTTATCCCGGTCGGTTGCGCCGATTAACAAATCGTATTAATGCCGTGAGCATGGCAGAAGCGGGCGCTAATTTCTTCGATGTCTTTCATTTCTATCGTAATGAAGGGATGGATGAGTATGATAGTTATCAATCAACCGTGCGCGTATTTCGCGGCGGCACACCGACGTCTGGTCCATTCACAAAAGATTTGTCATACAGTAAAGGTTTTATTTTAATTTATAATTACATTCGTCTTGCGATTCAGCGTGGATTAGTAAAACGAATTCCACTTTTATTTCTCGGTAAAACAACGTTGGAAGATTTGCATATCTTGGCGGATTTAGTGGAAGAAGGTATTGTGACGCCACCGAAATACGTCCCACCACAATTTCAGGATATCGCCGCCATTAGCGCGTGGATGGTGTATTCACTCTTCTTAAACAAACTCGATTTGTCACGTCTTGCGATGGATTTCAAAGGGTTTTTGCAGTAATTTAAGCCAAAAGTCGTCATTGCGAGGCCGCGGAGCGTTTGGCCGAAGCAATCCAGATAACTACTAAACGCTGGATTGCCGCGCCCGCAAAAAAACGCGGGCTCGCAACGACGTTACATTGCATAGCATTTTTTTCAATCGCCACCCTCTTTTTTCGCTTACGATGATGAATTATGCAATCAGGATTTCTTCGAGAGACTCTTTTCAATGTATTCAATCACCGCGCCCGCTACATCAATGCCTGTGGTTTTTTCAATTCCTTCAAGGCCGGGAGAGGAATTGACTTCCATGATGAGTGGTCCGCGATCAGAACGAAGAATATCAACGCCAGCAATATTTAATCCAATAATGCGTGCTGCCTGGATCGCCATCTTTCTTTCTTCGTCTGTGATTTCAATCGGTTCTGCCGTGCCGCCGCGATGTAAATTAGAACGAAATTCTTCAGGTGCTTTAGCTTGGCGTTTCATGGCGGCAACGACTTTACCACCGACGACAAAGCAACGAATATCCGCGCCATTGGTTTCTTGAATATATTCTTGCACCATGATATTTACTTTTAAACCAAGGAAGGCTTCCAGCACGCTGCGCGCTGCTTTTGACGTTTCAACTAAAATGACGCCAATCCCTTGTGTGCCTTCCAATAATTTAATAATTAACGGTGGTCCACCAACCATGCGAATTAAATCTTGAATTTCATCAACGGAATGTGCAAAACCCGTGATTGGGAGGCCAATGCCTTTTTTGGAAAGCATTTGTAAACAACGTAATTTATCGCGCGAACGTGTGATGGCGATTGAATCATTCACGCAAAAAACACCCATGGTTTCAAGCTGGCGAATAACGGCAGCGCCATAAAACGTAATCGATGCACCAATGCGCGGAATAACAGCATCGTAGTGATCTAATTCTTTACCTTTGTAATGGATGGTGGGTGTGGTGGTTGTAATATTCATATAACAGCGCAAGGTATCAATCACATCGGCGTCGTGACCGCGTGCGCGCGCCGCTTCAACTAATCGTTGACTAGAATACAAACTGCCTTTTCTTGAGAAAATCGCGATTTTCATTTTTGCTTTTGCCTCGTTGTCACAAATGAGCGAGCTGGGTTTACCAGGAAGCGCTTACGTAGAGCACTTCTTCCTATTAACATTCTAAATAACATGGTTTCACGTTCAGTCAGTGTGATTTCAATGGTCCACGTTAGTCCGCCAATCGTAATCAGTGTTTCAATGACATAGCGATCTTCTTCATGACCACCGGAGTCTGTCACCAAGCGCTTATCAATCACATCCGCGACGCAGGTTACAACGACATCGGTATTATGTTGCAGGGGATGGATATCAAAACGAATTCGATTTCTGCCATCTTCGGTGAAAGGTTCCAACGCGAAAGCATGCAGTGCTGACGTTCGGGCGCCAGTGTCAATTTTTGCTTTGATTTTGTCAATACCTAATTGCGGTAAAATGACCCACTCGCGCCAGCCGAGGACGGGGTATTTTGTTAAGGGCTTTATTAATATGATATTTTTATCTGATTGCATGTGGCGTTCTCAGCAAGGGCACATAGAGTAATCGTAGCATAAAGGAAGGGTCTTAAGATTAAGAAGCGTTGGACGAAGCAGTAGGTTGGGTTAAGCGATATAACACTAAAAACGCAAGACAGAGTGCGATCAATGGAAAAAACCACAGAAAATAAGTCAGGTGATTAAAACGTGGTCGCAGTAAAATAAATTCACCGTAGCGTTTGACCAAATAATCGTTAATGTCTTGATCTGATTTCTTTTGCACAATCAGTTGATAAATTTTAGTTTGTAAATCTTTTGCAAGCGGCGCATTGGAATCAGCGATGCTTTGACTTTGACAAACCACACAACGCACTTCTTGCGTTAATGCAGTGAAACGATCAGCATCCTGTGGATTTGTAAATTGAAAACCATTCACTGATTCTGCGTTTGCAGTGGTGAGAGTGAGGAGGAGTGTTAATAGTAAGATGAGATTACGCATCGTATTTTACGCCAACCGCTTAATCATCGGATACAATACCGTATCCCATGCTTTTTGATCAAGTACGCCAACGTGACGGTAAAGAATCTCACCTTTTTTGTTAATGACAAATGTTTCAGGTGTTCCATAAATACCAAGATCGACGGCGGTTTGACCCGTCGTATCATCACCAATTTTTTCATACGGATTACCGTAGCGTTTTAACCAGGCGTTAACGTCTGCTGGATTATCTTTGTAATCAATGCTGTAAATAGGGATGTGATATTGTTCTTTGATTTTCAACAGCATGGGCACTTCTATTTCACACGCGTAACACCAGGTAGCCCAAACGTTGAGTAAACTGACTTTACTCGTTAAATCATGCTCGGTGAAAAATGCATTCGGTTGATTAAGATCTCTCAAGGTAAACGGCGTTAGTGCTTCGCCGATCATCCCGGATTCAATGTTATTTGTTTTAGCATAAAAAAGCTCGTGATATAAAAAGCCGAATAAAATAAATAAAATAAAAAAAGGAACGATAAATTTGATTTTCATTTTTTAACCTATGTAGAACCCGTTCGTGCTGAGCCCTTCGACAAGCTCAGGATGCGCGGAGCGCGCTCTTTGCGCCGTCTCGAAGCATGAACGGACAATTTTAAATTTTGTCGTGTACAGAGCCTATTCAGATTGCGTCAAGCCAAACACTTCGTGGCCTCGCAATGACGCGCGAGTAATTATCCTATTCCTGTGATGCGGTTTCGCTCCATGATGGAAATAAGACAACCCAGCATCATCAATAATCCGCCAATCCAAATGAAACGAATAAACGGTTTATAATAAATTCGTACGGACCAGTAATCGTTGTCATACGGTTCACCTAAGGCGATATAAAGATCACGAAAAATACCTGGATGAATATCCACTTTTGTCATGACCATATCACGCACGGGATAAATTCGTTTTTCAGGATACAAATTAACGATATGCCGCGTGCCTTTGATGACATCAAAATCAGCGCGTACACCACGAAAATTAGAACCAATGACACCTTGTACCTCTAAAAAGAAAAACTGATAAGGCCCAACATGAATCGCATCACCTGGTTTAATGCGGGCTTCTTTACCCACATTGAGTAAACTCGAAAGCATTATGCCTATCACAAGCAGTGCAAAACCAATGTGTGCAACTGTCATGCCAGGATAAAAACGTAACATGGGAAGTGTTGTGACGATAATCATTATGCTGATGCTAAGGGTTGCAACGGAAAGAAAATCAAGTTGATGCGTGAAGGTGGTGAGAAATACTAATGCACTCACCACGCTTAACAGCATATTTTTCCAGTATGTTCGCCATAATGCGCTGAATGATTGTTGTTGCCAACGGCAAAGCGGCACAAATCCCATGAATATCATCATCAGAAAAATAAGCGGCGCCATCACTGTATTGAAATAAGGTGCGCCCACAGAAAGCGTACCAAGATGAAATGCATCGATGATGAGTGGATATAACGTACCGAGTAAAATCGTTAACATCGCTACAAAAAGTAAAACACTATTAATGAGTAAACCCATCTCACGCGATAGCGGAGAAAAAACACTGGGTGGTGAGGAGAGCGTTGGTAAACGCGTTAAATAAATGAGGAGTGCGAGAGTGGTGAGTAGCGCGAGTAATGCCAAAAGAAACACACCGCGGCTTGGATCGCTCGCAAAAGAATGCACCGAAATTAAAATACCGGAGCGCACTAAGAACGTACCCAGTAAGCTCAAGGCAAAGCTGATTAGTGCTAATAGTGCCGCCCATGCTCTTACCATGCCGCGTTTTTCGACCAAACGTAAAACATGAATGAAAGCAGTGCCGGCGAGCCAAGGTAAGAGCGATGCATTTTCAACCGGGTCCCAAAACCAAAAGCCGCCCCAACCAAGCACGCGGTACGCCCACCAACTGCCAAGGGCGATGCCAAGCGTTAAAAAGCCGAGTGCCAGGAGTGCAAAATGACGAATACGAATAGCGGTATTTGTATTGAATTGACCGCGTAAAAGTGCGGCATACGTCATCGCAAATGCAACTGAAAATCCAACGTAGCCGGTATAAAGCATGGGTGGATGAAATACAAACCCCGGATCTTGTAATAAAGGATTTAAATCTTGTCCGCTGAGTATTTCGGTTGCTGCAAGAAAAGGATTGGAAGCGAAGAATAAAAACGCGATGAAACAAACACTAATGACGCCAAGTATCGCGAGCGTAAGTGGCAAAAGATCACTCTTGCGTTGCGTGATGGTATACGCCATCGTCCAACCAGATAATATGAGTATCCATAATAAAATGGAACCCTCGTGTGCGCCCCAAACAGCGGTCAGACGATACATGAGCGGTAAATCAGGATGTGAGTTGGCGGCGACGTAGAGAATCGAAAAATCATTTTGGTAGAAAGCAAAAGTGAGTAACAAATAACTCATCAGTATCATTACGCACTGGCCAATCGCGGCAGGGCGGGCAACGGCTAATAAATATCGATTGTGTTTCGCTTCACCTAAAAGTGGTAAGACTGCTTGCAGAAAAGCAAAAACGAGCGCGAGGGCCAGGGTGATATTACCGAATAAGGCGATCATGCAGCGTTTTTCCGCAGGTTTTCATACACATTTTTCGGCATGTAATTTTCATCGTGTTTAGCAAGCACTTCGGTTGCGGTAAAAAGGCCTTCTTTATTGAGGTTGCCTTCGGTAATGACCCCTTTGCCTTCATGAAAAAGATCCGGCAACACACCGACGTAGCGCACGCGCGTTTCTTGTTTAAAATCCGTTACCATAAATTCTACACCCAAGCCTTTGGCATCACGCACAATGCTGCCTGTTTTAACCACACCGCCTAAACGAAAATGATAATCGGCGGGCAATGATTGCCTAGCTAATTGTTGTGGCGTTAAAAACACATTGAGGTTTTGTTTGAGCGCGTAAAGAATGAAGCCGGTGGCGAGTGCAAGTCCGCAAACAAAAAAAATGACATAATAAATGCGTCGTTTATGGATGTGATTCATGAGGATGCTTTTTGTTGTTTTAGATAACGTTTCCACCGGCTTATCGGAATCAACCATTGACTCATTAATAAGAGCAGCATGGCGCCGTAAGCACTAAACACATACACGCCGTAACCGCCCATGTGAAAAAAATGTAAGATGGCATCGATCATGAGTTTTCCTGCAACCAGTGTGGATTATTGTTGATAACAATTAATTCGTGGCGCATACGCAAACATAAGATGAGTGCGTAATAAATCAGAAATGCGGCCATCATCGCGAGTAAAGGATATAGCATGCTGCCATCAATGGCAGATGGCTCGAGTAATTTTAACGTAGCGCCTTGGTGCAGCGTGTTCCACCAATAAACGGAGTAATGAATAATAGGAATATCCACAAAGCCGACCAATACCAGGATGGCAAGGGCGCGCTCACCGCTGCGCTTTTGCGCGAGCGCTGATTGCAGGAGAATGATCCCGCCGTATAGAAAAAGGAGGATTAATTCAGACGTGAGCCGTGCATCCCAAATCCACCACGTGCCCCACATGGGTTTGCCCCAGAGACTGCCGGTGATGAGTGCTAGCAGGGTAAAGCCTGCGCCAATCGGTGCACTGTGACGAATGACGAGAAAGGCCAATTTGAGCCTGAATATGATGGCTGAGATAGCAGCGCCTGCCATAATTGCATAAATAAAAAGCGATAAGAATGCTGCTGGCGCGTGTACATAAATAATTCGAAACCCATCGCCTTGCATGTAATCAGCGGGTGCTAGCAGTAAGCCGCCCGTCACTCCATAAGAGAGGAGTAAAATAAATGTACAGGTCAGCCACGGTATGAGCTTATTTGATAGATATGAAAACTTTTTGGGTGATGTCAGGCTAGTAAGAAACGACCACATCCTGCGCTGCCTTGTTCAATGTACAGTAAGAATTGCTGAAAAGACTATCAAAGATGGGGCAGGAAGACAATGTGTGTTGTCGGGCCCACGTCTTGCCGCACTGGCGTGGCTCCGTGGGTATCACAACAGACCCTAAGTGAACTTGTCAATAAATTCGGCAAAGAGACGTTTAACTAACGTCCTTTTTCGAGTAGATGGAATTTTCCCGATGATTTTATTTGCAATTGATAATTTGAATTGTTTCGGTAATTCCACTTCGGGTAATGAGCGAAATAATCGTGTTTTTGTTTGGCTTAAATAAAACATATCGATGAGTGCTTTTTCAGGCGTTGCTATTTTTAATAATTCGTTATTATTAATTTCATCGTAGCCAAAAAAGAAGGATGGCTGTAGGTGGTGTATTGATACATCCGCTAGAGGTGTTTTATAAAATGAAGTTCTTGCTAATGAAACGGCATAGATAGTTGTCGGAATTTGCGAAATCATCCCATGGTAATACAGGGCTGTTTGTAGTGAGATATAAGTTGGAAATGGCGATGTTAATAGGCACGGCAAAATAAGCGGTTCTATATCGGGAAAAACCCACGTTCCATGTTTGATATGAATAAGTTGTTTTGTTTCTGCAATACGCGATAATAATTTATTTGCATAGTTGATGCTTATATCAAGATACACTGCTACATCTTTTGTTTGTAGTAGAGGTAAATTTAGTCGTCGTAGTTTTGAATAAGCTTCAATCAGTTTCATACTGGTGCCCATCCAATGCTTGAATTACTTTTTTGACAATCACTTTCCATATAGCTTTATCGTCATATTCTTGCTTGTCATCCTCCGATAAATAAGCAATAACTTGTCCTTTAAAATCACTAAAATGAATACCCGTCGCATTCGCTTTGGCAGTTTCTATGTGTTGAAGTGTTTCTTTTCCTAATGAATTAAACTGCTCACCTGAATTAATCAGTAAATATAAATCGAAAATATCTCTTGATTGCGTTTCAGTACGTAAAGCAAGGGCAAGAATTTTTTGCTCATACATACTTTGCAGGGAGTAATGATTTACCATAATGGGTGAAAGTGAATATTGCTTTAATAGTTGGGGATTGATTGCTTCAAACTTCACGTCACCACCAAAGTGACGTCGAGAAAATTCTATTTTCGTGTGCAAAGGTAATGCGCTTCCTTGTATTGTTAACAAAATTTTCCACCTTTGTGTCGTTGGTGTTTGCTTATGGTTACTAATGGTTGCGATTTTCATTCCATGAGTTTGCAGAATATTATTAAAAGGTGCGGAATGAAGGATTTGATCAACGTTTTTTTGTAGTGTATTTTTGTTAATTGTTTGAATATCAATGTCTATATCTTCGGAGTAACGGATGCTATTGAAATAAAATCGCATATTGCATCCACCTTTAATAGCGTATAATTTTTTATCTACCTTTCGTCCTAATTGACCAAGAAAAAGTAGGTGGAATAACTCAATATATTGTCTAGGATAATATGTTTTCATTTTAGTGCCCTCATATTTATAATACCAGAATTCGACAAATAAGTCGAATTCTGGTATTATAAATAAATGCCTGATAATGGCACGATCTCCGCAAGCGAGAATCGCAATTGCCAGGAGACCTTAATTTGCTACACTACATGTCTTAGAAAACAAGAGAGTGGTGTGTCGTAGTGAAAACCATCGAACATGCAAAAGACGGCCTGCTTAACCTCTACCATCGTAAGTTGCGGTCTTTATTAGCGCTACTCGGCGTTTTAGTGGGGACGGCGAGTGTGGTGGCAATGGTCTTGGGTGGAGAGCTTGCGACCAATGAAGCGTTGAAGCAATTTCAATCGCTTGGGACAGATCTTTTAGCGGTTTCCATTAATTCTACTGCGGATGAGAATCAAACGTCTCAGGGCAAGGCAGAGAACCTTAGTTTAGACGATGCGCTCAATTTAGCGCATGCAGATGCGGCCATCGCAAACGTCGCACCGTACACACAACTCTTTTATCCTACTTTTTATGAAGGCCAATCTATCAATGCGATGCTCTTAGGCGTCACGGGTAGTTTTGTGGATATCGTTAAATTAAAAATGCAATCGGGCCGTTTCATTTCAACTTTGGATAAATATGGTTTTTATTGCGTGATCGGCCGACAAGTTTATGATGAATTGAAATCCATTTCTTACAAAGAACCCCTCGGGCAACAATTACAAATTGGAAAAAATATTTTTGTGATTATTGGTGTTGCGGAACATTGGCCGGAAAATAGCTTTGTTTATGCGAATCTGGATGAATCTATTATGGTGCCTTTAATGGCAACGACGGTCATTAGCAAATATGCGGCGATTAATAATATTATTTTACAATTATCAAAAGAGGCGGATATTGCTGCAACCGAAAAAAGTGTAACGACTTATTTATCAACTACCGCCGCAGGCAAGCAATTTGGCTTTCGCAGCGCAAAAGAATTAATCGCTAAAATGCGTAAGCAAAGTGATATATTAACCGTATTTCTTGGTTTAATCGGCAGTATTTCACTGCTGGTTGGTGGGATTGGCGTGATGAATATTATGCTGGTTTCAGTGATGGAGCGGCGATTGGAAATTGGTATTCGCTTGGCAGTTGGCGCAACGCGTCGTGATATAGCGATTTTATTTTTATTGGAAGCAGTGATGTTGTCCCTTGTTGGCGGCACGGTGGGCGTCATCATTGGCATTTTAATCGCGTACGTGATTTCACTTTGGTGGCATTGGCAGTTTACTTTATTTTTGTGGCCGCCAATAGCTGGTTTTTCAGTGTCGGTGGCGGTTGGGGTTTTCTTTGGATTTTATCCAGCTTATTTAGCGTCAAAACTAAAACCTATTGATGCCTTGCGTTCGGATTGAGGCTAGTATTTCCTTGCTTTAACGCGCGTGTTATTTCTGCAACGTGCTTGCCTTGAAAGCGTGCCATGGCTAATTCATTTTCAGATGGCATCCGTTTGCCATCGCCCGCGAGCGTTGATGCACCGTAGGGTGAGCCGCCGGAAATTTCTTCCATTGTCATTTGGCGTTTTTCAGAATAGGGCATGCCAACGATGACCATACCAAGATGCAGTAGCGTGGTGTGAAAACTCGTTATCGTTGTTTCTTGTCCGCCGTGTTGCGTGCCGGTACTCGTGTATACGCTGCCAACTTTTCCAACTAAGGCATCTTTCATCCAGAGGCCACCAAGTTGATCGAGAAAGTTTCGCATTTGTGCACACATGTTACCAAAGCGCGTTGGCGTTCCGAAAATGAATCCATCGGCTTCTGTTAATTGTTCAGGTTTGATGATGGGAAGGTGCTGATAGTTTTTTTGTGCATCCATCGCGCCACTTTTTTTGAGAATTTCATCGGGTACTAATTCTGCAACGCGGAATGTCTCAACCTCGATATCTTTAACACTCTTCGCACCTTCTGCAACTGCTTCGGTCATGCGGAAGATGTGGCCGTACATACTATAAAAAATGATTTGAAGTTTGGTCTTCATGTGTGGCTTCCCTGCATCGTTTTGCAATGCTTTTATCTTAGCACAAAGAAATAGATTTGATGATGGGAGAAGAAGGTCTCTAAACGGGATAGTCATGGGCGTTTTTTGTCAAAAAATATCTGAAAAATCAAGCAAAATTAATGCCCAAATAAGTGGCAATTCCTGAAATATGGTCTATATTTTGAAAACAAGAAGGACAAAAAATACACATCAAAAAAATAAAACGTTTAATCAGTGGGTTAGAGGGGCACTACCAGATGAAAATGCGCAAATCCGACAAGCTCGGCAGTGGGATTGCCATGACCAGCAGAAGGTTGTGGGGGGTCAGGTTGACCCTGTTCATTGCCACTTTTTGCTTGGGGATTTCAGTGAATTCGGGTCATGCCAACCCCGAAGGCGGTGTGGTTGCCGCCGGTAGCTCCACCATCTCAAGTCCAGCACCAAACACCGTGCAAATTAATCAAACCAGTGATAAGTCAATTATCAATTGGCAGTCTTACAATGTGGCGTCGCATGAAAGTGTTAATTACGTTCAACCGAGTTCCTCCGCCATTTCATTAAACCGTATTAATCCCAATCAAGGGCCATCCAGTATCTATGGGACGATCAGCGCGAATGGTCGTGTGTGGTTAGTGAACCCTGCGGGCATTTGGTTTGGTCCCTCATCCGTTGTAAACGTCGCAGGATTGTTGGCAACAACGGCAAACATTAGCGATCAAGATTTCATGGCTGGTAATTATCATTTTGTGCAATCACCTGATTGGCATGGTGCCATTGTCAATGAAGGGATCATTAAAACCACAGAAGCTGGTTTGGTCGCATTGGTTGGTTCAGGTGTGGTGAACAATGGTTATATTGAAGCGAAGCTTGGCACGGTCGTGATGGCATCAGGTTCTGAATTCACGATGAACTTTTCAGGTAATGAATTAGTTAGCTTCACGGTAGATAAAGAAGTGATGGCACCCGCCATTGATCGTGATGGTCATGCATTAAAAGATGGCGTGAAGAATACCGGTAGGATTGTGGCAGACGGCGGCAAGATCATGATGACGGCAAAGAGCGCGAGCAAAGTA
>Ga0155585_1029_pt1 | contig 13526 bp, 11 predicted proteins | sample RifCSPhighO2_12_FD_107242 | JGI IMG/M metagenome (GOLD analysis project Ga0155585, IMG submission 107242) | Gammaproteobacteria bacterium RIFCSPHIGHO2_12_FULL_43_28 | reverse complement strand
TGGTCGTCAACGCGGTTTTTTAAAGTCATACGGGTTACTCTGGCCGAAAAATGTAAGGTAATTATACAGTGTGATTATTAAAACAGACTTAAGGCATATCACAGAGGCTGCGTTGTGAGGTGCGTTTGTGCGAGATGACATGCTGCGCTGAATAGCATAAAATATCCTTTTATATCAAGGATGATAGCCCATGATGGCAATTGATTTTATTATCTTACTTTTTGCATTACTCTCCGCATGGTCCGGTGTTAGACGGTTGTCTATCCTTCTCTTTTTTGCCAGCTTCTTTTTTTCTATCGGTTTATTCTACCACCATATGACGAATACCATTGGTTTGGCGCTTTAAGAATTTTCAGGAGAAATATATGTTAACGCGTTTGATGAATTTATTTGAGTTGAGTGCGATTATCGCCATCTTAGCTATTGCACTTTTATTGCAATTTTATTTTCATGAATTACCATGCCCGCTTTGCTTGTTACAACGCATTGGATTTCTAATGATCGCATTTGGTTTTTTACTGAATTTAAAATTTGGTTATCGACCATTTCATTATACCATTGTCTTACTTAGTGCGTTATTCACCGCATTTGTTGCATTAAGACAAATAGCATTGCATGTTCTTCCTGGTGCGGGCGCATACGGCGCCCCGTTTTTGGGTTTGCATCTATACACATGGTCATTTATCGCATCTATGGTCATTATCATTGTGACATCCATCGTACTTGGCATGGGTTGGCAATATCATGCACGTCAATACCAATCTACGCTATGGTATTTGATGACTCATCTTTTATTTGTAATGGTTGGTTTAATTCTGGCAGCAAATATAGTCGCGGTTATTTTCGAGTGTGGATTTAGGGTTTGTCCGGATAATCCAATAAAGTATGAGATGCTTATTCGGTGAATGATTCTATTTTTGGTGGCTTGGGTTTGCATCATCTAAGCCACTTATGCAGTTATAATGTAAATATTTTTTTAAAGTTTGTTGCAGGAGACGGTTGATTCACAGGCTTTGGTGAAAATAAACCACTACTTAAAACACTTGGTTTATGGGTGGCATCAAATATTGAAAATACCTTTTCCTTTTTCGGAATGCCTTGTTCTTGCAAAAACTGAGCGTGTTCATTTTTCGCATAATCCACTATTTGCGAAATAGAAGTTAGCTTTTTTGGCAGCGTGAAAAAGGTATTCATACCATGACAGGCTTGCAAGTAGTCATTTTTGTATTCTCGTTTCTCCATTTTACGCAGCTCAGCTGAAAGTATGACACCATCCTCATATTTAATTAAGGTTAATTCATTTGCTAAACCGATATGCTTATGCAGCTCCGTTTCAAAATCAGTAATGTCTTGATCATTTCGTGCAACAAGCTGAACAGCATGTTTTCTACTATTGTCGAAACGCGGATTGGGAATATAGTCACCTGAATAAAAACTTAAATGACCCAGACCGTGAATAGCTTTAAAACCCATTACTTCCTGCGGAGGAACAGGCCCGACACTGGTTCTTTCTCGTTCTTTTTTTACGAAATCACCATTAAATAGATTAATACCTATATTGTTTAAGACGATTGAAGAATAGTTAGGATTAATAAATAGAGCGGGCAATTTGGCGAGGAATACATTGGCACTTCCTCGTACAAATTGAAAAGCAGGCCAATTGGCTGAGAAAGAAATGAAAAGACTGCTCGCTAAATTATACATTACATGCGCATCAATGGACTGATGAGGATGATTTGTATCACGAGGAGTAAAGCCATTTTCCAAGATGGTGCTTGGGGTTTCTTTCGTAATTCGAAAAACCGTATTTGGAAAAGCCTTGTCCCCCAAGGACAAGGTTGGTCGTTTTAGGCCGAATAGGCAAGCTATGCTTTTGCGCATCATGGTGTTATTTCTCTTGTTGTGTGTTGTTGCTCAAGAATGAATATTGTTATGCCACCCGGCCCCCTTGCTCATTTAGCCATGGTGGTTTGAACACCTCAGTTTACTACATGGATCTTAAGAGAAAGTTAAATGTATGCCCCCTTAAAACAAAAAAGCCACTGACGAATCAGTGGCTTTTAAGGGGTCACAACGTGAGAATCAGTGCTAGTTAGCTATCTTTTTCATCACCATTGCCATTCATGTTAAAGAGATCACCCAACGTTGTTTTCAACGGTGAAGTATCTGCTTTTTTCTTCTTGGGAGTCGCACCGGCACCGGCACCGGCACTAGCAGCGGCCTTCGCACCTTTTTTCGCAGGGGTGCTGCTTGGCGCAGCGGCTTTACCATCTTTTGCCTTGATGGAGAGCGAGATCATATTGGTTTTACGATCGGTTCCCATGATCTTGGCTTCAACGGTATCGCCCACTTGTAGCTTGGTACGTGCATCTTCAACTTTTTCTGCGGCAATATCGGATGCTTTTAAGACACCTTGTATGCCTTCCTCAAGCTCAATAATGACCTGCTTTTGGTCTACTTCAGTGACTTTACCAGAAACAATGCTGCCTTTTTCATGTGATGCCAAGTACTTTGAAACGGGATCTTCGGCTAATTGCTTTAAGCCTAAGGCAATGCGTTCACGCTCAACGTCAATCGCGAGGATAATGGCCTCAAGCTCATCGCCTTTTTGGTATTTACGCAGCGCTTCCTGTGCTTCTGCTTCATTCCAGGCGATGTCAGAGAGGTAAATTAAACCATCAATACCACCATCCAGTTCAAGGAAAATACCAAAGTCGGTGATTGACTTGATTTTACCTTTAACATGTTCATTTTTATCATGGTTTTCAGCAAACGCTGCCCATGGGTTTGAGGTGCATTGCTTGATACCGAGAGAGATACGACGTCTTTCCGCATCAACATCGAGTACCATGACTTCAACTTCTTGGCCTAAATGAACGACTTTATTTGGATTAACATTCTTGTTTGTCCAATCCATTTCAGAAACGTGCACCAGACCTTCAATGCCTTCTTCGATTTCAACAAAGCAACCGTAGTCGGTAATATTGGTGACGCGGCCAGATAATTTGGAATTGACTGGGTAACGATCACTGATAGCATGCCATGGATCGCCGCCAAGCTGTTTTAAGCCGAGTGAAACGCGGACATTGTCGCGGTCAATCTTCAATACCTTGACTTTGATTTCATCGCCAATCGTCAAAATTTCGCTAGGATGCTTGATGCGTTTCCAGGACATATCGGTAATGTGGAGCAAGCCGTCTACGCCGCCTAAATCGATAAATGCACCATAGTCAGTCAGGTTTTTAACGATGCCCTTCACTTCATCCCCTTCATTGATATTTTCGAGGACGGCAGCACGTTCAACATTGTTTTCAGCTTCGAGTACGGCACGGCGGGAAACAACGATATTGTTGCGTTTTGGGTCAACCTTGATGACTTTAAATTCAAATTCTTTGTTTTCGAAGGCTTCTGGATCGCGAATTGGCTTCACATCAACTAAAGAGCCCGGCAAGAATGCGCGTACTTTGTTGATTTCAACGGTGAAACCGCCTTTAACACGGCCAACGATAACGCCGCGAATGGTTTCTTTTTTCTCGTGAGCATGTTCTAAATGCGACCAGGATTCCAGGCGTTTGGCGCGTTCACGGGATAAACGTGTACTACCAAAGCCATCTTCAAGGACTTCAAGCGCTACTTTGACTTCATCGCCCACTTTCGCTTCAAGTCGTCCACTCTCATCATAGAACTGTTCGACAGGGATGTAGGATTCAGATTTTAAGCCTGCATCAACAATAACAAACTTATCAGTAATCCCTTCAATGGTTGCCGAGATAATCGTACCTGGCAGCATTGGGGTTTCGGTCAGGCTCTGTTCAAACAGTTGTTCAAAAGTTACACCCATATGTTCCTAACTCTCACATTGTTTCTTTCGCCGTTTTCGAGGTTTCCCTCATTGCGGCTAATCGGTTAAAGTTTGCAATCTTACTCTGCTACGCTCATGTCGGTTATTTTATTGACCGGGTTTAAGGTAGCAGGAAAGGCCTTTTTTTGGTAAATCTCGCTCATCATTCGCTCGACGACCTGCTCTATTGTTAGTGGATCAGTGTCGATGCAAATAGCGTCTTCCGCTGGTTTAAGTGGTGCGACAGCCCGCTCTTTATCGCGGCGATCACGCGCACGCAACTCTTCTATGAGGTCGTGAAGCGTAACATTAATGCCCCGTTCCTTCAACTGCTTCAAGCGGCGCGATGCCCGCTCCTCAAGGCTTGCCAGCAGAAATATCTTAAGTTCGGCATCAGGGAAAACGACTGTCCCCATATCGCGACCATCGGCAACCAAGCCGGGCGCTTCGCGAAAATCCCGCTGGCGGCTCAAAAGCGCCGTGCGTACCGCTGGGAGCGCACCAACGATGGAAGCGGCATTACCGATTTTTTCGGTTCGGATGAGATCAGTCACCTCCTCACCTTCCAGGATAATGCGTGGAAAATCATTCTTTCGCGCGATAAATTGCACATCCAAATGTTGCGCCAGCACCTCAAGTGCTGGCTCATTATCGAGCGCTACGCTGTGTTTTTGAGCGGCAAGGCCGAGTACACGATAAAGCGCCCCACTGTCTAAAAAGTTCCAGCCAAGACGATCAGCCAGTAACTGACTAATCGTACCCTTACCAGTTCCACTGGCACCATCTATCGTAATGATGGGTGCATTCTGCTGCTGCCGAGTCATACTTCCTCGTCCCCCTTTATATTTGCAATTGGCTCAAGACTGACTAACTTCTCCCCTTCACAGAGCTGGATGAGTCGTACGCCTTGCGTATTACGACCAATACATGAAATTTCTGCAACCGGTACACGAACCAGGGTGCCTTTATCGCTAATGAGCATGACTTCGTCTTCGGTGTTTACTTGAACAGCGCCAACGACCTTACCGTTACGCTCATTCACTTGAATGGAAATCACCCCTTGTCCGCCGCGACCACTTTGGCGATATTCTTGCAGCGCGGTGCGTTTACCATAGCCATTTTCAGTTGCGGTCAAGATGTCCCCTGTTTGCGCAACGATCAATGACACCACTTTTTGACCGTCCTGCAGTTTCACCCCTCTGACCCCGGTTGCCTGGCGTCCCATGCATCTTACTTTGGATTCTTCAAAGCGAACTGCCTTGCCAGCATCGGTAAAGAGTAAAATATCATGCGCACCGTCGGTGATATCTGCATTAACGAGTTGATCGCCATCGTTTAACGCAATCGCGATAATGCCCGATGTGCGTGGCCGTGAAAAATTAGTCAGCGATACTTTTTTGATAATACCCATCGCGGTTGCCATTACTACAAAACGATCTTCACGGTATTCGCGTAACGGTAAGAAGGCATTGATACGTTCACCTTCAGACAGCGGCAGCAGATTGATAATGGGCCGCCCGCGTGAGGTGCGATTGGCTTGTGGTAATTGATAGACTTTGAGCCAATACACCTTGCCATGATTGGTAAAGCATAAAATCGTGTCATGCGTTTTGGCGGCAACCAAATATTCGATAAAGTCTTCTTCTTTCACCGCCGTTGCCATCTTGCCGCGACCACCGCGATGTTGTGCTTTGTAACTATCTAATGGTTGCGTTTTCACATAACCATCGTGTGAAAGTGTGACAACCACTTCTTCATCAGGGATTAAATCTTCAATCACTACTTCGTTTTCATCACAAGCGACAATATCCGTACGTCGTTTATCGCCAAATTCATCACGAATAGCGGTCAATTCATCACGAATGACTTTCATTAAGCTGAGCGGATTTTGCAAAATTTCAGTGAGTGACTTGATGAGTGTTTGCAACTCTTTATGTTCACCGGTAATTTTATCTTGCTCAAGCCCCGTTAAACGATGCAAACGCATATCTAAAATGGCCTGCGCTTGCGCCGGGGAGAGACGATAACCTTCATCGGTCAAGCCATATTCTTCAGTCACCAGGATAATCGCATCATGAATACCTGCTCGCGTCAGAATTTCAACGGTATCAGCCGATTTCCAGGCGCAATTCATCAATTGCGCTTTTGCTTCCGTCGAATCTTTCGCTTTTTTAATGAGGGTAATCATCTCATCGATATTGGACAGTGCCACCGCCAAACCTTCCAGGATATGGATACGTGCACGCGCTTTCTTAAGATCGAAAATGGTGCGACGGGTAACTACTTCACGTCGGTGACTAATAAAGGCTTGAATAAGTTGCTTGATGTTTAATATCTTGGGCTGGTTGTTCAAAAGCGCAACCATATTAATCCCGTAAACACTTTGCAATTGCGTATGAACATAGAGGTTATTCAGCGTCACCTCAGCATTTTCGCCGCGACGCAGCTCAATGACAACACGCATACCTTGTTTGTCAGACTCATCGCGGAGCGCTGAAATGCCTTCAATTTTCTTTTCTTTCACCAGTTCCGCGATACGTTCAACCAAGCGTGCTTTATTCACTTGATAAGGTAATTCGGTGACAATGATGCGTTCTTTACTGCTTTTTTCATCGGTTTCAATATGCGTTTTGGCGCGTACCACCAAGCGTCCGCGACCGGTATGATAAGCCGCACGAATGCCGCTTGTGCCACGAATAGTGGCGCCGGTTGGAAAATCGGGCCCTGGAACATGCTCCATGATTTGATCAATCGATAAGTCAGGTTCATCGATTAACGCAACACAGGCATTGATGACTTCCGTTAAATTATGCGGCGGGATATTGGTCGCCATCCCGACGGCGATACCGGATGAGCCGTTTAAAAGGAGATGCGGCACCCTTGTGGGTAAAACCGCTGGGGCCATTTCGGTTTCATCGTAGTTCGGAACAAAATCAACGGTTTCTTTTTCAATATCGGCAAGTAAGGCATGCGCAAAGCGCGACATTCGGATTTCAGTGTAACGCATGGCTGCCGCAGCATCACCATCGATAGAACCGAAATTTCCCTGTCCATCCACCAGCATATAGCGCAGGGTGAACGGTTGTGCCATACGAACAATCGTGTCGTAAACGGCAGTATCACTGTGCGGATGGTATTTACCGATCACATCACCGACGATACGGGCCGACTTTTTATAAGCCTTGTTCCACTCATTGCCAAGCTCATGCATAGCGAAGAGCACGCGACGATGAACGGGCTTTAAGCCATCTCGAACATCAGGCAAGGCTCGCCCGACAATGACACTCATTGCATAATCAAGATACGATTTTTTAAGTTCGCTCTCGACACTGACTTTTTGAACTTCTTTCGCGATTGATGAATTATCCATAATAGGCCGCATTTTAGTAAATTTTCGACCGCTGAATTATAGCATGGATATGGTCTTTTCTGCACTATTTAAGGGTGATTTTTCGAGAGTGTTTATGGAACTGTGTCATGCCAGCGTGTTTTTAGCTGGCATCCAGGCTTTTCTCAGGTTCATTCTGGATGCCAGCTAAAAACACGCTGGCATGACACAGTTTGATGAACGTTCTCGATTTTTCTGTATGTAACGTTGTCATCCCAAGGAGCGCTTTTTGTGACAAAAGCGGGATCTGCCTAGACGGCCTTCTCACGCAAAGCGCGGCGGAGGATCTTGCCGACATTGGTTTTGGGGAGTTCCTCGCAAAATTCGATTTTTCGTGGGATTTTGTAAGCGGTCAAGTGTCTTCTCGCTTCAGCAATGATCCTTTCTGGCGTGAGGTTCTCATCTTCTTTAACCACATATGCCCGCACGGCCTCGCCTGAATTTTCATCAGGGACGCCAATGACAGCGACTTCCCGGACACCGCGGATTTTGGCAATCACTTCCTCTACCTCATTGGGGTAGACATTAAAACCAGACACCAGGATCATGTCTTTTTTGCGCTCGTGCAGGGTAATGAAACCATTTTCATCAATCGATGCCATATCGCCTGTTAAAAGCCATCCATCCTCGGTAAAGACTTTTTCCGTTTCACTTGGGTTTTGCCAGTAACCGTACATGACTTGCGGGCCTTTGATCGCAAGCTCGCCTACTTCGCCGATGGGTAATTCGTTTCTATCGTCATCCAGAATACAAACATCAGTCGAAGAAACCGGCAAACCGATCGTGCCGTTATATGATTTTAAATTGGTTGGATTAATCGTGACACAAGGAGAGGTTTCAGTGAGGCCGTAAGCTTCCAATAGCGGTGCTTTGGTTACTTCTTGCCATTTGTCAGCAACGACTTTTTGTACTGCCATGCCGCCGCCTAATGACAGTCGTAATTTACTAAAATCCAAACTTTCAAAGTGAGGATCTTTGAGTAGTGCATTAAATAAAGTGTTAACGCCTGTCACCGCCGTGAATTTAAATTTTTGCATTTCTTTGATGGTGAATGGAATGTCACGCGGATTGACAATTAATACATTTAACCCGCCAATTTTTGTAAAGAAAAGGCAATTCGCTGTGAGTGAAAAAATATGATAAAGCGGCAGTGCCGTAATAATAACTTCCTGGCTATCTACCAACAGATTCTTAAACCACGCTTCTGCTTGCTGCAGGTTTGCAACCAGGTTGCGATGCGTTAGGATCGCACCTTTTGCAATGCCCGTTGTGCCGCCGGTATATTGCAAAAAGGCAATGTCACTATTCGTGAGGACAACCGGTGTAAATGGTTTGTTGCGGCCTTCTGCAAGCGCATTTTTAAACGTGATGGCGTTTGGAATATGCCAATCGGGCACTTTCTTCAACACGTATTTCAACATGAAATTGGTGATGGTGCCTCTCACCAGCGAAAGCATGTCACCACCTTTGGTGATAATAATATTTTTTAACTGCGCGACGTTGGCCGCCGCTTTTTCAACTGTGTGAGCAAAATTTTCAAGCGCTACAATGGTTGCTGCACCAGAATTAGCGAGCTGAAACGTTAATTCATCCGCCGTATAAAGCGGATTTACATTAATAACAACAAGGCCCGCGCGCAATGCGCCAAACATGGCAACGGGGTATTGCAATACATTGGGCAACATAATGGCGACACGATCGCCTTTCTTTAATTTTAAAACTTGCTGCAGAAAAGCGGCAAAATCACGCGAGTATTTATCTAGTTGGTTGTACGTAATGGTTTTGCCGAGGCTATAAAAGGCGGGAAGGTGCGCATGTTGTTGAAAGCTTTTTTCGATGATTTCAACGATAGACTGATAAGCATCAGGATTAATTTCGGCTGGTATCCCAGGGGGATAACTTTTTAACCAGATTTTTTCCACGCTTTTTGCTTCCTCTTTCCTTCAACTCGGTCACACAAGCTTTGCTGTTATTTTGATCGGGACGGCCGGATTTGAACCGGCGACCCCTTGCGCCCCATGCAAGTGCGCTACCAGGCTGCGCCACGCCCCGTTTACTAGCAAAACTACAAGGTAAAGCGGGGGTTACCCCGCTTTTAGAGATTATCTCTTTATCCAGTGTATTCAGGATAATCCTCAATCCCCGGAAAGGGATACCCTAACCGGATTGCAGATTGTGCAGAACAGTTTCGAGTTCTGCAATAATTTTTTTTACCACCGCATTGCTTTTTACTGATTGACTAATCGCTGCAGGTTTGCTTGTAAGCTGTGATCGCGCACCTTCAATCGTGAATCCATCTTCGTAGAGCAATTTTTTAATTTGTCTGACGAGCAAAATATCACGATATTGATAATAGCGTCGATTGCCGCGCCTTTTAACGGGCTTCAGTTGCGGAAATTCCTGCTCCCAATAACGCAATACATACGCTTTTACAGCGCAAAGATCACCCACTTCACTGATGGTAAAGTAGAGTTTATCCGGAATGGGCGGTAATTCGTGGGTCAAACGTTCCTTTTTATTCTTTCGCACCGGAATGTCCCTGTCGTTCTTTACCTTCATGTTTTTCAACACGGGCTTTTAACTTTTGCCCACAATGGAATGTCACCACACGACGCGCGCTCACTGGCACTTCTTCGCCGGTACGAGGGTTGCGTCCTGGACGTTCTTTTTTGTCATGAAGGGTGAAGTTACCGAAGCCGGATAATTTAACGGGATGGCCTTCAATCAATGACTCGATGATTTGTTGGTAAAATAGTTCGACTATTTCCTTTGCTTCGCGGTTCGTTAAACCAATTTCACTATCCAGGTGTTTGGCTAGATCCGCTTTTGTCAGGGTCGTCATATTAACTCCTTAGCTCTGCTCCTAGTTGATCCTTCAACGTGGTTACAACATTGTCCATTAAGCTCGCGACTTCACTATCAACTAACGTACGCGACGGATGCTGTAAAGTTAAAGCTAACGCAATACTCTTTAAACCGGCAGGGATCCCCTTGCCCTGATAGACGTCAAAGATAAAAACGTCTATCAACCAATCACCTGCACTAGTTCTTATTGTATCCTGAATACGTTGCACTGGTACAGTCTCATGTACAAGAATTGCGATATCACGCCGGATTTCCGGGAACTTGGAGATTTCCTTAAACTGGGCATACGGCGGTCCTATCAGCGCCTTAAGGTCAAGTTCGAAGATGAAAACTGGATAGTGAATATCAAGCGCCTCGCCAATGGATGGGTGTAGAGCGCCCATGAAGCCCACTGGTTGGTCTTGATGATAAATGGCGGCTACTTGCCCCGGATGCAGCGCTGGGTGCGTGCCCGGCTTAAAATGCAGCTGTTTTGCAGGTATTATCTTGCTCAAGATATTTTCTACCACGCCTTTTAAGTCAAAAAAATCGACTTTTCTATCGGGTATTCCCCACTGCTCTTCATAAGCTGCGCCTGACAGTAGACCGGCCAATTTGGGAACTTGCTGTAATTGATTAGCGCTTGGAATAAAGCAGGTACCAATCTCAAACAAGCGCACACGCGGCTGTTGTCTGCTTTTATTATAAAGCATGGTCTGAATAAGCCCTGGCCAGAGATTGGTGCGCATCGCGACCATGTCTGCGGTGATGGGATTCATCAATTCTTTGGGTGTGATAGCAGGATCTAGTAATGCCTGGAGTTTTTTATCGACAAAGCTATAAGAAACGATTTCATGCAACCCAAGGTTCGCAAGTGATTGCCGCAAGAAACGTAGATCAGCGGCTTCATCAACCATCGGTTTATCGGCGTACAAAGCGGCATTGAGTTGGTGCGGCGGGATTTTATCGTATCCGTAGACCCTTGCAATTTCTTCGATTAAATCTTCTGGCAGGGTGATATCAAAACGGTGCGAGGGAACCTCAATCATTGAGGCAGACGTTTTACCACCAATCATTGAGGCAAACGCTTTATTCGGTTTCACGGCTTGCACCGTAAAACCTAAACGATCAAGTATCGTATTTATTTCTGCTTGCGTGATGTCAACCCCTAACACATCGATCACGGTTTGTCGCTCGAGTTTAATCACCACTGGTTTTGGCAAACCATTCTGAAGCACTTCTTCCATGATGGGCCCTGCTTCACCACCTGCGATATCAAGGATAAGCGTCGTTGCAAGTTCCATCGCATCACGCTGAATAGCGTAATCAACACCGCGTTCAAAACGATACGCGGAATCGGAATTTAAATGATACTGTTGGCGCAGGGCTGCGATTGTTTCTGCGGCGAAATAGGCACTTTCAAGCAAGATGTCTGTCGTTTCTAGGGTGACGCTTGAATGAAGTCCACCCATGACACCTGCCATAGCAAGCGGTTTTTTCGCATCGGCAATCACCAGTGTGGTTTTCGTCAAGGTTTGCTTACTGCCATCAAGCAGTGTTAGCGCTTCACCCTGATTTGCAAAGCGCACGACAATTTCATTTTGTATCGTGTTTAAATCAAACGCGTGCATGGGTTGGCCTAATGCCAGCATCACGTAATTGGTGACATCGACAATGGGGTGAATCGAGCGAATGCCGCTGCGACGCAAACGTTCTTTCATCCAGATCGGTGTTTCACTATCCGCTTTGACGTGACGAATAATGCGTCCCACGTAACGCGGACAAGCCTTATCAGCGCTTAATCGAATGGGCAAAACGTCTTTGATGCTTGCTTTTTGTGTAGCGATATCTATTTTTTTAAGCGGCGTTTCAGTTAAAGCAGCGACTTCACGCGCAACGCCTTTGATGCTAAGGCAATCACCACGATTCGGTGTGATCGAAAGTTCGAAGGTAACATCATTTAATTGCAGATATTCGCGAACATTTGCACCCAGTAGAGCATCTTGCGGCAGAATGAATAAGCCTTCACTTTCTTCGGTAAGGCCTAATTCTGCCGCTGAACACAACATGCCTTGAGATAGCGCACCGCGAAGTTTAGTTTCAGTAATAGTGGTTTTATTCGGTAAAACAGCGCCAATACAAGCAACGGGGACATTGATATTGGGTCTGACATTGGCCGCACCACAAACAATGTTTAAGGGTCGCGGTTTGCCAATATCAACTTCACAAAGCGTTAAACGATCTGCTTTTGGATGTTTTTCTGTTTTCAATACTCTGCCAACAACAATCCCATTGAATTCACCTGCCACGGGCGCGATTTCTTCAACTTCAAGCCCCGCCATCGTTAAGAGATGCCCTAATTGTGCTGAGTCAGCGTTGGGATTGACCCATTCACGCAGCCATGCTTCACTGAATTTCATGGTTAAAACTGCCTTAAAAAGCGTAAGTCATTTTCAAATAATGCGCGTAAATCCGAAATGCTGTATTTAAGCAATGCTAATCGATCAACACCCACACCGCAGGCAAATCCTCGGTATTTTTTGCTATCAATGCCAGCACCATTTAAGACATTCGGATGCACCATGCCGCAACCCAAGATTTCAAGCCAACCGGTATTTTTACAAATTCGGCAGCCGGATCCTTTGCAATTTAGACATCCCATATCGACTTCGGCGGAAGGTTCGGTGAAAGGAAAATACGAAGGCCTGAAACGGATAGGCGTATCCGGTGAGAAAAATTCATGTAAAAAATGCGTCATTAAACTTTTTAAATCAGCAAATGACACGTTTTTATCAATCATCAAACATTCCATTTGATGAAACATGGGGGTATGCGTTATATCAAAATCTCGACGGTAAACACGACCCAGGGCCACGATGCGCAACGGCGGCGTCATTTTTTCCATGGCGCGGATTTGTACCGGCGACATATGGGTCCTAAGGAGTAAGCCATCGGAAAAATAAAATGTATCTTGCATGGCACGCGCAGGATGGTGTTTTGGAATATTGAGGGATTCGAAATTATATTTATCTTCCTCAATCTCAGGGCCTTCCAGAAAAGTAAATCCCATGCGGCCAAAAATGCGCCTTAAATCATCGCTTGCCTGCATGATGGGGTGAAGACTGCCGTTTGCAAGCGTCCGGCCTGGTAAGGTGACATCAATCGCTTCAGCAGCGAGTTGGTTTTCAATAGCAATTTTTTTAAAGGCATTACTGCGCTTTTCGAGTAGGGCTGAGACCGCTTCTTTCGCAGCATTAATTTTTTGACCTGCGGCCGGTCTTTCTTCAGGCGGTAATTGACCCAGTGTTTTTAAATAATCAGTCAGCTCGCCTTTTTTGCCTAGGTAATGGACTCGAATATGGTCTAGTGACTTAAGATCTTCCGCGGAATGGATGGCAGATTCTGCTTGCTTTATAATCTCTTCTAAACCCTGCATGCAAAGTCCCTATAAAG
>Ga0155585_1025_pt2 | contig 14037 bp, 15 predicted proteins | sample RifCSPhighO2_12_FD_107242 | JGI IMG/M metagenome (GOLD analysis project Ga0155585, IMG submission 107242) | Gammaproteobacteria bacterium RIFCSPHIGHO2_12_FULL_43_28 | reverse complement strand
AATTTGTGTGAACCAATCGGGTTGAGTGGCTTGTTTAATAAGTTCCGTTTGCGCGGTATTAAAATTTTGAAAATCGGTGTAATGATTGCTGAGCAGGAAACTATTAAATGATTCGATTGCCATTATCGTCATGTAATAACTGAGATAGCGAGCTTGAGCATCATCTGATCCTTGCCAGGCAAGACCAGGAATGATGTGTTTAATATTCGTGCCAGCAATATTTTTGACATAATTATAAGAAGAACCGGGCGCATTTTTAATGAGTGGCTGACCAATTAAAGTCGGGTATGAAATATCGTTTATGTATGGAACCGTCGCAAGAACCTTGGGTTTTTCGGGCGGATTTGAAAACTCATCGCGTGGTAAACCAAACATATCGGAAGCAAGTTGGATAGGATCAACGCTTTGCGCAGTATTGCCATTGATGATGACATTACCAAGTGTGGTAAAATTGCCTTGTAATTTTGCGGTGGAATCGGTGTCATCGGTCGCAAGCCAACTGATCGCCATCTCCGTAATTTTACCTAAATAAGTCGGAATATTATTGACGGCCTCTAAAATCGAATACGCATAATTCATGGTGTTATACGTGTATTGACTAATTTGCGAGAGATAAAACTCAGCAGAACCCGCGGCAGGCCCGCCACCTGTTTGGGCGTGTAAGTCAGAGAGAAGCGTGAAACTGATGATACTAGCAGCGCCACTTAATACGATGAATTTTTTGATTCTGCTTCTTCTTTTCATAGGCGTTCCTTTCCCATTCTGGATCAATACTTAATACCAAATCCGCCCGTTGTTTGAGTGGGCTCACTTTGTGTGCCGCCACTACCACCTGTGGGCCCAGTGCCAAAACCGGTGTACGTATCGCGTGGTTTTACTTTTTCAATGGGCGAGGTACCTAACGTCGGTTCAGTTTGCCCCGCCTTCGGTGTGATACTGTGCAGCGGTTGTTGTTGGGTTGGTGTTTTTGACTGATTCGTTTGTTGTGGTTCTTCTGCTGCCGGTGGTGGAATGGGTGAGCTGCCTTGTGATGAGCTGAAATCGCTTGGAGCGGTGCGTGGCGGCGGGACATTGCTTGGTGGCGCAGCAGTAGGTTTTTTCAATTGTTGATTGAATTCCCCCGTGATCTTTTGGTGATTTTGTTTCTCAAGTGATTTGACACGGCTTTGAAAAGCGTTTGGTGAAAGCGGTTTGTTATCAGGTTGAGCAGTTTGCGCTTTTTGAGCTGCCGTCGAGTCGAAAAGGGTTTGTGCAAAAACGCTAGAAAAAAGTACCAAGCTGGCGGTGAAGGCTAAGAGCCGCATTTTAGTAAACATGCCATTTGCCCCTTTGATGTCCTAGAGTCAATGCTAAAAGTCTATAGTATAACTAACGTGCTATCCAGTTGTAATTTATAGCAGTCTACGCTAATAATATAAATTGGCATTTCAGCGGGATGAAGGCGATGGCCATCCGTGATATTCTAAAAATCTCACGAAAAACGTATTTCAACCCGAAAGGGTGGATTGATTATGAGGCTTTAAAGTATCAAAATCGAACAATTTTGACGATTTTGAAAGACTTATTTACACCAGCCACGCCAACCCATCAAGAAACCTTTGAAGAAGCCATTGCACGCTTTGGCTTAAAAGAAGAAGAAATCGAAGACGCTCTCAAAACTTATCGTGCCTATGCATTTTTATTTTTAATGTTGGGCATACTTGCCTTTATTTACGCTTTTTATCTGTTGTTTCGTTATACGAGCTTTTCCGGCTGGCTGCTTAGTTTGGCGGTTACCGGATTGTTTTGTGCGCAAAGTTTTAAATATGATTTTTGGGCCTTTCAAATTAAACGTCGTAAATTAGGCGCCACTTTTTCAGAGTGGAAGAACCACCTATTGAATAAAGGCCCTTCGATGCATGATTAATTTATTCGAGTTTGCACCGAATGATTTATCGCTCGATTATTTATCACAATTATTTGGTTACATGAATGGGGTGATTCCACTTCCCAGTGGTGCACCTTCCGGCACGTCCATCACCATCTTAAGCACCATGTTTCGCACGTTTAATTCCGCTATTTTGGCGGTCGCGGCGTTAGTCATCGTATACGTGGTTGTTGTCGGTGTGATTAAAACGGCTACCGAGGGAGAATTTTTAGGAAGGCAATGGAATAAAGTATTTGTACCCTTGCGCTTGGTTTTTGGTATTGCAGCGCTCGTTCCAACCGGTTCTGGTTATTGCGCGATTCAATTATTAATGATGTGGGTGATTGTGCAAGGGGTTGGGGCAGCGGACACCCTTTGGAATACCACGCTTGGGTTTGTGCAGTTGGCAGGGTCGCCATTTGCGCAAGTCACCATTCCGAGTGTGGACGTCAATCAAGCCATGAGTGGGTTATTTCAAGGCTTGACCTGTGATGCGACGTTTAGACTTAAGTATGCTAATCCCATGAAAGATGCAACAACCGGCGGGTATTATTGCAACAGCAACCAGCCGTTTTGCAAAACCAATCCCGCTTTTAGGCCCAATACGAGTGTGTATCAAATGGGACCCGGTGGTTTATGCGGGACGCTTACTTATTGCAACCGTGCTGTTGTTTGTGCTAATGCGAATTCCATCGCTTGTAAAGCATGTGAAGGACAACTGGCAGCTTTACAAGATATCATTCCAACCTTAGGTGCGATTGCAAGTCAGCTTGCCACCGTTGATTATAATTACCGATCTTTTTATTACACTTCTTTCAATCAACCAAATGATCCCAACTGGTCATTTGTCTATAGTTATTGCTCAGCACAAAATCCACCGATAGGGCAAAAACAGTGTTGTATACCAGCAGGTACTAGCGCTAGCCTTCGTGCCCTCGGTATTCAGATAGAACAAACTTGTCAGGCGGGTGGCTCCGGATTTCCTAAGCCGGATCGCGATGGTATTTCGCCGGGTACACAGAGCCCAAGCCAGCAAGCCGTTCTTAATATATATCTACCCTATGGCCTCGAATCAACTATAAAAGGCACTGATTTTGTGGATGCTGCCGTTGGCTATTATGTGAATTCAGTGACGGAAAAAGTGACCGAGTTTATTGCATCGCAAGGACAAGATACGCAAGCATTACAAGGTCGTTTGCGTGATGCACAACGAACTGGTTGGGTATTAGCGGGTGCTTATTATTATTCTATCGCGCAAATGAATAATAATAATTTTAAAAATGCGATACCAGCATTGGTCTTGCAAGCACCGAGATTTCCTAATAATCAATTAGCCTTCTATCGCAATAATATCAGTGCAGCCGGTGATATTATTTCGCAACAAGCGGCCGCTGACAGTGCTGTGGCTAGCATGCCTGAATTGGCAGGGCCCATGGGCGCTGCTTTTCAAAATGTATCGCACGCCTTTGTTTCTGCAACGGCAAGTGGTAATGCGAAAACGCGCGGCACCAATCCACTCGTTGCTGTGCAGGCGACGGGCTATGCTTTATTATTTGTTGCATTAATTCTCTTTAGAATCTTTTTTAACATCACAATTGCCCTTGGGATTGTCAGTAATATTGCCGTCACCGTATTAGGAACAGGTCCCACCTTAAACCCGGTAGGTGCGGGTCTTGTGCTTGGTTATATGGTGTTAGTGCCGATGATGTACGGGTTTCTCGCCTTATTGATCGGGATGGGCGGAATGCTTGGGGTGTACGTACCATTAATTCCCTACGTACTTTTCACCTTCGGCGCCTTAGGCTGGTTCATCTCAACCATTGAAGCGATGGTAGCAGGTCCCCTGGTTGCGCTTGGTATTTTAGTACCTGGTGGACAGCATGATATCTTGGGTAAATCAGAACCTGCTCTCATGCTGTTATTTAATATTTTCCTACGTCCGAGTTTGATGATCTTCGGGTTGATTGGAGCACTGCTACTCTCAAGTGTTGCGATTATCATGTTAAATGCGGCATTTGGTGTGGTGATCACCTCCATTGCCGATCTCGGCGGTCAAGGCAAAGCAGCAGGCGCTGCCGCCTTGGCAGCGAATCCTTTGCAAACCCTATTATTCTTTGTGGCGTATATCTTCTTAATCGTTACCTTACTACATAAATCCTTTGCCTTGATTCATATCATCCCTGAAAACGTGATGCGCTGGATTGGTGGCCAAGGTGAGCGTTATGGAGAAGCTGAAGCGCTGGGCGAAACCAAAGGTGCCGTTGAACGTGGCACTGGTGGTATTAAAGGCGGTGCTGAGGCAGGCCGCGGTGCGGCCCAACAGTTTGTGAAGCAGCATGGCGAAGAATCTGCAAAACAGCCAAAGAAAGAAGGCCCTGGTTTGCAAACGGGTAAATCCGAGGGCGGAGAAGGCGGTAAACTGGGTAAGGGCAGCGGTGGTGCTAGCCCTAAAGGTAAGGAAGGCAAAGAGTGATTTTCATGCCACTATCGTCACTGCTCACCCGTCATTGCGAGCCCGCGTTTTTTGCGGGCGCGGCAATCCAGTTTTCGACTGCCTTTTGGATTGCTTCGTCGCAAAAAGCACTCCTCGCAACGACGTGCCTCCTGCGGCATACACTGAGCTAATCAGTGTATGCCGCAAATCAGCATTAAATCGCGCCACTATCTTTTTCTTCGCGTTCTGCTTGTTCGTTGATAATCCGATATAAACGTTCTGAAATGATGCCGGCAGAAAACTTTTCATGTGCATCGGCGGCCATGGTGCGGCCTTGTTCTCTTACTAATTTTCGTACCGTATTGGTGATATTCAAGATGTCAGTTTCAAGCAAGATATCGCGAATTTCTTCATTAAAAACGAGATATTCACGTAAAGCGACACGTTTACCATCAACCGTTGGCACAAGACGCTGCGAAATAACTAAGCGCACGGTTTCAATAATATCAATGGTGCGGCCTTGGCGTTCTTCGGGCGGGAAAGAAACCACTAAACGACGAATGGTTTCAGCGACACTATTGCTGTGCAGCGTCGTATAAACCGGGTGACCGGTCATCGCTGCTTCCATCACGGCTGAAATCGTTTCAGGGTCTCGTGCTTCACCGACGAGAATTAAACGTGGTTTACGGCGCAAGGCATTTCTAACGCCCGCTGCAAAACTTGGTAAGTGCCGAGGAATTTCAGATTGCGAGACAACGCTTGATACTTTCTCGACATTATCAAATACAAATTCAATTGGTGCTTCATAGGTCAATACTTTGCGATTGCTGTCGACATCTTCAGTGATGTTACGAATAATGGCGGCAAGTAGCGTACTTTTACCAGAACCTGTCGCACCCGTGACATACACCACTCCCTGTTCTGGTTTCAGCGCATCGAGAATGCTTTGTGGTAATTCCATACTATCGAGGGTTGGTGGATCCGTTGGAATAGTACGCGCGGTGATTTGCATACCATCGTGACCTTCCACCTGACAACCGGTGCCATTAATACGAAAACGATAGCGTTCTGTGCGACTGGGCTTAATTTCATAATGCGTATCAATATCTTTGCCTGACATGATGACAGCGGTCGCATTAGGTCCGTAAATAGCATTTAAAATTTCACCCACCTCGGTGTTTGATAAGCGGCGGCGGGTAATCTTTTTTAATTTACCGTAAATTTCAGCGATGATAGGTTCATTGGTTTGGAACGTGATATCGGATGCACCGAGTTTTACGCAATGAATGAGAATTTGATCCGCATTATCAATGGTGAGTCTGATGGGTTCTTGTGGAAATAGAAATTCATTCATGACGTTGCACCACCACCGCTTGCCAATGTTTAGTATTCGTTTGTAATTGCGGCAGCTCAACGATGCGAAGCACTTGATCGTTGACCCGCATATTATCGCCATCGCCAGTGACGCCTAATTCAGTGCGTGCGACAAACGGCGGACTAATCATTTTGTTTTCGAGTAATTTGCGATAAATCACCATGCCATTATAGTCACGCTTTAAGCGTGCGAGATTTTGTTGGAAAATAGTATGTGCTTGCTCGATTCCCATGTCCCAACCAAGCCGTATCCCTTTACGCCATATTTCTTGTTCTAGCGCCGTGCGTGGCAATAGGGTGCGGTCTGGCAATATCGGTTTCGAATAAACCATGGATAAATATTCACGCCAATTTGGTGCCGTTGACACAAATTGCGCTTGCTTGACGATTTTATAAGTTCGATCGGAAACGCGAATGGTATTGGGATCATCCAGGTTAATTGTATTATCGCCGCGCTCCAACACAGGTGGTAAAACACCGTGGCTTAACATCATGGCATTAAAGTTGTAAATAGTATCAAGGTATTTTCTATCTTTTTGCATTTCTGTATCAATATGACCGGAAGCCCATGCAAGACCTGCTTGTGCACCAATACTCATGGCAGAATCTTGTAGTGATTTGGAGCGTAATTGACTTAATTCAGTTCTAGAGCCGGTGGGTGAGGAGCGCGCATACACTCTGATACTTTCTAATTGACTCAGGTTAGTGGTATCCACGTATTCAAAATTCTGTACATGCTCTCCGCAAGCAGTGAGCAGGGTGAACATTGTGAATAACACGCAGCGAACAAGTTTATTCGAGAGTGTTTGTGGAACGATGTCATGCCAGCGAAAGCTGGCATCCAGGCTTTTCTCAGGTTCATTTTGGATGCCAGCTTTCGCTGGCATGACAAAGTTTGATGAATATTCTCGTTTATTCATGCTTCTCCTGATTCGACCTTAAATCAGTTTTTTGCGTAACGCAGTTCAATGACGCGTGATTCTGCATAAACGACAACGGCAGCACGTCTGCCACATTGATAACCGATGTCGCGTAACACATCGCCTAGCATAGCATTTTTTTCATAGAGGGTGACGATCACTGGAATCGCAGGCTGTGTGCCTAAGACACGCACACGATAATTGGACGCTTTCGCTACTTGTCTGACTAACGGTTCAACCGGGCCTGACCAATCCACCGTCGTTAGTCCAGCCATGCCATAACTTGCCGGGTTAGGGGGTGGGGCGACATCTGGCATGGGATGTGCTGCTTGCGCAGTTTCCGCTAAATCAACGACAGAACGACTAACCGAATAAGAGGCTTCAGCGAGTGAGTTTTCTGTTTTACTGACGTTGAATATTTGTGGTGGCGGTGGATTGGCGCAAGCGCACAAGCATATTGAGAATAATGCAATAAGACCTAGTTTGCCATTCGTCATTGTTATATCCCTATGCTTTGCGGGCTCGATATAAGCCCACGAAGATCATTCTAAACATGGTATAACGTTGATTGCGAAATTTGAATAGATTTTTTATAGTGGAGAGCAGATGCTACCCAAACTGGGTTCTTTTATTGGATGTGGTATCATTTAATTGGTAACCAATACAAAAGGACGTTTAATGGCTCACTGGCGCGATTCAGCAAGAAATGTCAGATTTTGGTTTGTCGACTATCGAGCGACCTTCCCCTTATTGTTTTTTCTGCTGCATATTCGCTTGTGGACCTTCGTCTTTGCTATTTTAACGACACTCTTTTTTGCGCTGCTTGAACGATATGGTTTTACCGTGGCTGTCTTTTTAAGATGGCTGCGCGCATACATCGCAGGTCCTCGGAAAATTGCACACCCTTGGTGGAAACGGTAAGGATGGAAAGGCCATGGCGACAACTGATATCTCAGAACAAATGTGTAAGGCAGCTCGACTGTTGGGTGGTAATTACACGTTAAACGGACGGCCGATGACGATGGAAGAAGTGTTTGCGCCATCGGGATTGTTGCCAGGCATTGCAAGACGCGCGGATCAACTCGCTTCACTTTGTCTTGGTTACGGCATTGGGGTGACCTTTGAAGAAACAGAGGGCGCTGTATTAGGGGTTAAAGTTGTTTTTGATGATATGACACCGAATGTATTACGCTTACTTTGCATGATCGATGTGTTAAATGAACTGATGCGTGGCGTGCCACGCGGCGGCATGGCGGCGCTCGATCAGTTGCTTTATGATTGAACTCGTCATTGCGAGCCCGTATTTTCGAGAATGTTTATGGAACTGTGTCATGCCAGCGTGCTTTTAGCTGGCACCCAGAATGAACCTGAGAAAAGCCTGGATGCCAGCTAAAAGCACGCTGGCATGACACAGTTTGATGAATGCTCTCGTATTTTCTGTTTTAACACCGTCATTGCGAGCCCGCGTTTTTTGCGGGCGTGGCAATCTAGTGGATTGCGTCACGCCAAACGCTCCGCGGCCTCGCAATGACGAGGCATGTGTGCTTTACGCTTCTACTTTGCTCGCAGCAGCGCGTGCCAGGAGTTGATCGACCGCTTCTTTAGCGCTCAGTTTACCTTGTAGAATTTGCCAGGTTGCTTCACAAATTGGCATCTCGATGCCGTGTTTATTTGCAAGCAAGGAAACTAGCTCAGCGTTGCGTTTACCTTCAACGACTTGACCAATCTCCTGTTCAGCTTCTGCAATTTTGCGGCCTTTACCAATCGCAAGACCCAAACGGCGATTACGCGACTGATTATCGGTGCAAGTGAGGATGAGATCGCCCATGCCAGCAAGACCTACCATGGTTTCCATTTTGCCGCCAAGTAAGGCGCCTAAGCGCATCATTTCAGCAAGCCCAAAGGTGATGAGTGCACTACGCGCATTCGCGCCAAGTGCCATGCCATCACAAATACCGGTGGCGATGGCAATCACATTTTTGGTAACACCGCCAATTTCAACACCAGCCATATCATCGGTGGGGAACACCTGGAAGTGAGGTGTGTTGAAACGTTCAGTTAAATCGCTTAGAAAAGCTTTATCTTTACTCGCAATCGCCACGGCGGTTGGTAAACCCGCCGCAACTTCACGTGCAAATGAGGGGCCAGATAAAACAGCACACTTGCGATGCTTGCCCAAGACATCAAGTACAATTTCATGCATTAATTGGCCGGTTTCTTCATCCAGCCCTTTAGACGCACAAATAATGCGAACGTCTTTGCTAATGATTGATTTAAGAATAAAAAGGGTTTCTTTAAAACCAACGGAGGGAACGGCAACCAGTATGTCATCAATTCCTTTAATGGCTTCCGTCAGATTTGCGGTCGGTTCGATCTGAGCAGGAAACGGAAAACCGGGTAGGTATCGGTTATTTGTTCTTTCGGCAAGCATGGCGGCGACTTCGGGAATTTCAATGCTCCATAAGCGAACCGTTTGGCCGCGCTTTGCCAGGTGAAGGGCTAACGCTGTTCCCCATGAACCTGCGCCTAAAATGGTAATCGGTTTTAACGATTGGCCTGTCATGTTTGCTCCTTTAGTGCGGATCCTACTTTTTTATTCTATCAGAAAATGCGCATTATTTCGCAATCTAGCTGCCATTGCGTGCCCGCATTTTCTGCTTTAACGCCGTCATTGCGAGCCCGCGCTTTTTGCGGGCGCGGCAATCCAGTTGCTTCGGCCGAACACTTCATGGCCTCGCAATAATACGTTCAGCTTAATTCACTTTTTCCCCGCTGCCTTGTTTACCTTGCTGTTCCACGTGTTGAGCATAGAGTGCATCAAAGTTAACAGGGGCTAGAATGAGTTGTGGGAAGCCGCCGCGAACAACCACATCAGAGACAGCTTCGCGTGCGTAAGGAAATAAAATGTTTGGACAGAAGCTGCCTAACATTTGGTGTAATTGATCCTCTGGGAAGCCTTTAATCATGAAAACACCCGATTGCTGCACTTCAACTAAAAATGCTGTTTTGTTATTCGATGTGACCGTTGCAGTGATGGATAAAACCACTTCATGCGCATTATCTTCAATGCGATTGCTTTTGGTTTCGAGATTTAATGAAACTTCTGGTTTCCAATCTTCAGAAAAGGTGTGCGGTGTATTAGGTGCTTCGAAAGACATGTCTTTCACAAAAATACGTTGAATTTCAAATTGCGGATTAGCTTGTTGCATAGTGATTACCTTCTAGGTTTCAGTTTGAAAACAATTATGACTTGAGTAATTCATCAAGTTTGCCAGCTTTTAAAAGCGCGGCGAGATCATCATAGCCACCGATGGGTTGATCATTGATAAAGATTTGCGGAACCGTGCGACGATTTGTACGTGCAATCATTTCATCACGTTTTGTTTCATCAAGATCAATGCGAATTTCTTCAATGCTCACATGGCGTGATGCCAATAAATTTTTTGCGAGCACACAATAAGGGCAATGGTCTTTAGTATACATAATAACTTTAGCCATCATTACTCCTTGACGATAGGCATGTCTGCTGCTTGCCAGCCGCGCATGCCGCCTGCAAGGGCGAATACATTATAGCCGTGTTTCAGTAAAAATACGGCGATTTTTTGTGACAGAACCCCTTGTTCACAGACCATAATGAGTGGTTTTGTTTTGAATTTTTCTAATTTTTTTGCATTATCCCAAATGCTTTTCGAAAGTATTGATTGCGCACCGATGATATGGCCTTTTTTAAATTGTTCCGTTGACCGAAGATCAACAACGACGGCATTGTCGTGATTGATTAATTGCGTTGCTTGCTGCGCAGTGATCTTGAAAGTACTGCGTTTAGCGCGAAGGATCTCAAGCATCAGGAGTAACAAGATAACGACGAGTGCGCCCGCACTGAGTGCTGGATGATTGGTTAGAAAGGTAAGCATTTCTTGCATAATTTGACCTCAGTTATAATTGCGGACTAATTTACCGGGTATTTCGCTTGATTTCTAGTCATTCCTCCGATTGGTAAAGGTTTGGTTAGGCCCTTGCCACGCACCAGACATGAATCGCGTTTGCTCCCCGTTGTTTAAGTAGTTTGCTGCATTCGGTGACCGTTGATCCAGTGGTCACCACATCATCTATGAGTGCAATCGTTTGACCTCTATAATCACGCGTGCTTTTGAAGGCGCTTTTAATGTTGCGCTTTCTTCCAGTGGCGGATAGCCCACTTTGAGCGGCCGTCGGTTTGATGCGCTTTATGCCGCTATCAATGGGAAGCTTGAGTTTTTTTGCGATAGGTTTTGCAATTTCAAGTGCCTGGTTAAAGCCGCGTTCACTCAAGCGTTGACGATGGAGAGGGATAGGCAGAATCAAATCCGGGAGTGGTGATGATTTGTACCATGCTGTGGTGATGCGCTCTAGCAATAATTCACTGAAAAGACGTGCTACCGGTAAGTTCGCGCAAAATTTAAGCTGAATAATAAATTGTACAATCGGCGCCTCATACGGGAAAAGGGCGAAGCTGCGATCAAAGGGTGGTGAATGGTGCATGCAGCGACCACAATAATCGTTGCTATTATAGAGAATATGCGCGCATTGTGGACAATGGTAGGGTAAAATGGGCAGGTCTTGCCGACAGAGCAGGCAGAGCGTTTTTGTCGTCCTCGTGCCGCATAATAGGCAGGCGGATGGCAATATAAAACGAGTGAAAAATGCTTTAGCACGCTCATAAAAACGAGCAGAGGCGGGTGGCATGATAGATAACATAAAAAATACTCCTATTGAAACGACAGTGGATGCAGCGGTGCTTGCTCGTGAGGTGGGGGCTGACATGCTGGTACGGCTTGACTGGATGACGATAAGGCCTAAGAAAATTGTTCTGCTTGAATCAGTCTCAACGGGCACCGTCGACGCAATCAAAGCACGTTACACTGAGGCGGAAGTGTTGCAAGATTTACCCTCGGAAAATCAATCCGTTGACCTTATTTTCGCCAATCTCATCCTGCCTTTTACGGCCGATGTACCCGCCTTGCTCGCCCACTGGCGGCGCCTTTTGCGGCCAGGGGGACTGGTGCTTGCTAGCGCATTTGGGCCGGATACCTTGAAAGAATGCGCAGCATTTCGTCGTGCAGAAGTCGTTGATATGCATAATTTAGGAGACGGATTGCTTGCAGCAGGTCTTACTGATCCCGTGCTTGATGTTGATTACTATACCATGAGCTATGGGTGCCGCAATCAGTTAATAAACGAAGGGGTGGCTAATCAATTACTGCAAGATAACAATAAGTTAGCTGACATTATCGATGAATTACCTAAAAGCTGCGGCCGGTACACGCTCACGGTTGAATTGGTATTCGCGCACGCCTTTGCGCCTGATCAGATGGCTAACCTGGCAGGTACCAGTGAGGGTGAGTTTAGGGTATCCGTTTCAACCTTACGTAACCAATTGAATAATAATAAATGATAGCGCATAAGATGAACAAATAATAATCATAAGTTTCTGATTTGTTTTAATAATACGTTAAGGCATCATCTATACAATATGAGATAGGTCATAAAAGTAGTAATGAGTCATTACTAAAAAACGAGGTGAGGACGATGAAAGGGCGCAGCATTAAAGAGGCAATGCAAGAGCAACTTCAAGAGTTCAGTAAGCTAGAGCATGATTATAACCAGTGTGCTGAAGGTATCGCCTATTTAAATTTAAAGCAGATTAATCGGCTTGCCTATCTGAAACAATCCTATCTGAAACAATCAGAGGCAACCCCTGCCGTCTATCCAACGGATTATCCATCCTCTATCTCTATTGAGGACTTGCTGCAGCAAGAAGCAAAAATAAATATCGCCTTAGGCGTGATAGAAGGTTTAAGGAAGAAAATTAAAGCGACAAAAGAAGCTGCAAAAGAAAAAGAAAATAAAAAGCAATTACTGCAAGAGCTTGTTAATTATTTTGTGAATGCTTTGCCTCTACTGCGTGAAAATCAGCAAGCTGCCATTGTTTTTAATAATAACTATCAAACGTTTCGTGATGATGAAAGGTACTACAAGTCATTGCAAGACTTACGTTCTAAGCTCTTAGAGAAAAAATCTGAATTGCAAAAACTAGTAAAGCAAAAAATGGATGACGTGCAGCAATCATTAGTCTCTTCTGAAGTGAAGGAAATTCTCAAAGCAGAAAATAAAGATGAATTGCTTGGTGAAAGCAAGGCCTTTGCTGAGTTTAAGAAAGCAATCCAAGAACACGATGAGGATTTTGAGAAAAGCATTAAACGATTTGCAGTAAGTCCAACAACGCTCGATAACGTTGATACAAGCTATATTTCACGCAGTCTTGATAGCGCCGCGGAAAGACAAAAGCAGCTTAAAAATCTTGATCGGGCAACCCAATGTGCGACGCTAACGAACGATTCGTTGGGCAAAATTAACGAGCTAGTGAAGAGTTATAAAAATAACATCAAGCAAGAAAAACAAACCTATGTTGATACACTGAAGAAAGTTATCAAGAAAGATGAAACATTTCAAAAATTGCTTGGTGTGAGTCGATGGTTGCAAGCTAACCGTGAGAATGAGCATCATCTATCTATTTGCCGCACCATTTTAAAAAGTTCAGGTAATCAATCTCGTTCCGTGTTCCCACCTCTTTTGCCAATTGGGATCGCAGATAAAGTGGATCAACTTGATTCAGCGAGCTATTTCGGTTTCATTGGTGTTGCGTGGAAACAGTATCAAGCTGAAAAGGAAAACGTCAAGAAAGCATTAACTGCATTTGAAGCAAAGTTTAATGATGACTATACGCCTAAAATGGTTTCATCGCCAAAAGAAGAAGTGCTGCCTGTGGGTGAGCTTACTAGTTCTTCCGATAGCAATCGTTCTTCTAAATCAACTGAATCGTTATTACCATTAATTAAGAAGCCGCATGCAGAAGCGGTTCAACCTAAAAAGCCCAACTGGTTTAAACGCCACCCCATCGCAACCGGCGCCTTAATCGGTCTTGGTATCGGACTTGGCGTGACTGCATTAGCAGTCGGTATTGGTGCTGCACTCTTCTTTACGGGTGGTGCAGCAGCGCCCTTTATTGCTGGTGCAGTGGGTTTGCTGATTGCTAAAGCTACCCTCGGTGGCGCAGTCGGTGTGGCGGTGGGCGGTGCGGGTGCCGTGGTTGGCACTTCAGGCGGTTTAGGTGCCGCAGGCGGTGCGGTTGCTGAAAAAGTAATCGCTAAGAGTTCGACGGCCAAGGTGCAGAAAAAAATGGGTGGTAAATCCTTTGAGGTTCTTGATGAAGCTCAGTTAATACCGAATACAACGATTGAGGATGACTTAGAAAAAATTGAAAGCGTACTTAATAAAGCTATGCAACCACATGCTTACGATGCGCCAACATTGCGTCAGAGTAAATAACGTCACACGATACACACCTCTTATAGGGCGCCCCT
>Ga0155585_1092_pt1 | contig 14324 bp, 12 predicted proteins | sample RifCSPhighO2_12_FD_107242 | JGI IMG/M metagenome (GOLD analysis project Ga0155585, IMG submission 107242) | Gammaproteobacteria bacterium RIFCSPHIGHO2_12_FULL_43_28 | reverse complement strand
CGTAACCCGGGGATATTAAGCTGCATTACCCCGTATTTCGCTCTGCTCAATACGGGCTACTAAAACCTAAAACGAGGTATACCTCCCATGCTAAACCGCGATCAAGTCTATCAATTATGCTTTTTCAGAAAATGTCCTGATAACATTTTTAATGAAGATCAATTTCCACTCGATCTTCTTAAGCAAATCAGCTATTTCCACGACCCCGACGCAGATCAACTCGTGCAGCTGATCGCCGATGGCAACAAAGATGCAGCGAAAAAATTGCTGGATAAAAACCCACGTTTAGTATTGCAAGCAGCAAACGTTGTGACACCAGGTGGGATGACATTAAAACGTATCATGCCTTATGAATGCGCGTTAATCGGTGATCCTGATATGGCGCTCATGGTAGGTGACTATTTTGAAAAGATTGAGCTAAAAGATAATTCAATAAAGAAAGAAGATTTTGTCAATGAATGCAAAAAACTGCGCGAAGAGCAATTCAAACGCTATGAGCAAGCGATTGATAATATGCTGAATGTGAAGTCATATGACTTCACCTCGCTCATCAATATTATCAAGAAGAGTTCAGCACAAGATGTCACGGCGGAATTAGATCACACAGAAAACCACCAAAGCAAACTCCGCACGGCATTGGAAGCATTCCGAAAAGTGTTTGCACCGGTTGAGCTTAAAAAAGCCCCCGAGCAAATTGAATATATTGGTTTTATCGATGCGAGCTTGTTACAAATCCTTAAGATACTCAGTGATGAATGGAATACATTAAGTAATTATGGAAGCAATTATGATAAATGCGATTTAGTCTGGCGTCAGTTGATAGGGTTTATTGAGCGCCGGTTGTCAGCGGTTGAGCGATTTGCCCTTGCACAGGGTGTTGATGATATCAATGGCGGTGCGATGTTAGCGAGGTCGTTAAAGTACAAATACGATAATAAAAATGAGTTTCCGTTAACACCTATTGATAATTCTCATTCTGGTCTCGGTTTTGATTTTGCGGTAAGTATTTATGCAATGAGCTGCGTCGGTGTGCTGGGGGGCCGCACGGGGCGTGTGTGGGCGGAGGTCTTAAAAAACTATTTCGAGCAAAAGCAGCAGGATTTTCAGAAGTTAAGCAGCAGTTGCAACATTCATCTGCGCCGCACGAAGTAAATCGTGATACGCATAAGTCTCATCGTTGCATGATTGTTTGAGATAATTATCAAGATTAGCCCGGATTAGCGCAGCGTAATCCGGGTACATCAAGCTGCATTACCCCGTATTTCGCTCTGCTCAATACGGGCTACTATTGTCGCAATTCCGATCAGTGAGGAATACATGTGAACACTCGTGAACGATTACAACAATATGCTTATTTAATGCGGCTAGACAAACCCATTGGTATTTTGTTGCTGCTTTGGCCGACCTTATGGGCGCTTTGGCTCGCCGCACGCGGCATGCCAAATCAAACCATTTTATTTGTGTTTGTGAGCGGTGTGGTGTTGATGCGGAGCGCTGGTTGCGCCATCAATGATTTTGCTGACAGGCACGTCGATGGATTTGTTGCGCGTACAAAAACGCGTCCGCTTGCGGCGAAAAAATTAACTGCATTTGAAGCTTGCGTGCTGGCAGGCGTTTTAATGTTATGCGTATTCTTGCTTGTACTTTTATGCAATGCATTCACGATTAAGTTAGCATTCGTTGGTGCATTGCTCGCTATCATTTATCCATTTCTAAAACGTGTGACGCATTTACCGCAATTTGGCTTAGGGCTTGCGTTTGCTTTCTCAGTGCCTATGGCATTTGCAGCAGTGACAAATCAAGTAAGTGCATCAGCTTGGTTTTTATTTGCGGCAAGTGCATTATGGCCAGTCATGTATGACACCATTTACGCCATGGTCGATAGGGACGATGATGTGCGTGTCGGCATTAAATCAACGGCTATTTTATTTGGCCAATGGGATGTGATGTTGATCGCGGCCATGCAGATTATTATGTTGATGATGTTTTGCATCGTAGGCGTATTATTTTCATTGAATCACCTTTATTATTTGAGTTTGGTCATGGTTGGTATGTTATTTATTTATCAACTATGGCTGGTTAAAGACCGTGATCGAGAACGATGTTTTCGCGCCTTTTTAAATAATAATTACGTTGGTATGTTGATTTTTTCAGGGATTATAGTGGGGCTCTTATGAGAATTGTCGCGGATGCTGATATTCCATTTATTAACGAATTTTTTGCAAGCGCAGGTGATTTGATTTTAAAACCGGGTCGGCAAATGAAGCCGGCTGATGTGAAAGATGCCGATCTTTTAATTGTGCGCTCCATTACCCCTGTCAATGAAGCTTTATTAAAAAATTCGCGCGTTCAATTTGTCGGTAGTGTGACAGCAGGGCTTGATCATCTTGATCTAAATTGGCTCGCAAAAAATAATATTACGGTACGTTCTGCTGCGGGATTTAATGCGCCACCGGTCGCCGATTACGTGGTTAGCATTATTGCAGCTCTCGAGCGTAAGGGTTTATTTTTGCGAAAACATAAACGGGCTGCGATCGTTGGTGTTGGTTACGTCGGCCGATTAGTAGCTGAACGTCTTCGTTTGCTGGGGGTTGACGTTCTTTTGTGTGATCCTTTGCGCGCGGAAAACGAAGCCGATTTTAATTCAATTCCATTAACTGAATTAGCTGATCTTGATCTTATTTCATTGCACGTACCATTGACACACGATGGTGCGCATCCTACGTATCATATGATCAATGAAGATTTTTTGCAGCGCCAAAAAACAGGCTGTATTTTGGTTAATGCAAGTCGCGGCGCTGTGATGGATACAGAGGCATTTATGCGTGCGGGTGCGCATTTACATGCTTGCTTTGATGTGTGGGAACATGAGCCGCATATTGATAAAGAAGTATTGCAAACCGTATTTATTGCAACGCCGCATATTGCGGGTTATTCCGTACAAAGTAAACTTCGCGGGGTTGAGATGATTTTTACTGCAGCATGCGAACTGGGATTGATAACTAAGGCAACGTCATCACCTGTTGTAATGCCAATGCAAACCCTGCAATTTGCCGGGCTGAAACATCATTGGCAAGATGTCGTATTAGGTATCTTTAATCCACTCATTATGACAGCCATGATGCGCGAGAAATTATTACCAGCAGCTGATACGAGTGATTTGTTTGATCATTTGCGCCGTGATTTTACTTATCGGCATGAATTTGCTTACACTGAAATTAAAGGACTCGATTTACCGGAAACGGATCGAGTCCTTTTAGAAAAGATGGGGATGCGGTTTAGCGAAGTTTAATTATTTTTTTATTAAAATATATTTAACTGCGGGTCCTTTACCTTGCCTGATAATTTTTCCTGATTCGATCATCTGATTTAATTTTCGGGTAGCTGTATTCCGTGAAACATTTAAGTATTTTTCAACTTCGCCAAGCTTAATTTCTCCCCGCATATTAAATAATGCCAATAGTTTCGCGTTATCAGTGGAAAATTTGTCCTCTGCGGGTAAAAAATGAAAAATAACTTTAATACTATCCGCTCCCTCGATATATTCAGGTTTTTGAAGACCAGCTTCTTGGCAGCTTTCCAGAATGACTCTTATGCCAGTGCCTAATTTCTCTACCAAGCCGAATCGTCTTGCTACTCGGGCAAGATTTGGATTTCTTAAATAAGTTGTGCCATCGCCTAGTCGATTCAGATCGAAAAGACCAGGAAAATTTCCAGGATTGAATATTTCCAATCGATTGTCAAATAGAGCTATTTTTGTTGCGCCAGCAATCCAGTATTTTCTGTGTATTAGTGCGTTGATGATTGCCTCGCGGAGCGCAATTTCTGGAAGGATCATTTTGCCCTTTAGTTTGACGCCGAACAGTTGATATTCTCTGGTTAGCCATGATTTTATTAATTCAAAACTGATTTGTGCTTGTTTAACTAAAGACCCTTTTATCTCTTCACTTTGAATGATGTCACGACCGCTGGTTCCATGAAAACGGGTACATTGAATAATTGCTTCAGGAATATAGGAATGTGGGGTGTCGCAAAACATTAGCACACCTGCGACAGTGGGATATAGTTGTGTATTCGTAGATCCACGATTTATTAACTTTTCACTTAGTAATTTTTCTTTATCATGCACATTGTAAATACTTTTAAGCATCTCCTCTGACAGAATGCCGAGATTTGCATTAATAGTCTCTTCATCAAATACTATTCGCTTATTTTCGCGCATTAATTCATCTATATATTCTGGATTGGCTTTACGTGTGTTTGGTCCCGCTCTCAAATAGACACCGTCTGGAATGCCCTCATTTTTTATGAAAACAGGTTTTCTGAAGCTGAAAGGAACATCAATAATCATGACGCTTTCATCATTAAATCGCTTTTCATAGATTTCAACTAAAAGACCAGGGCTAGTTGTATCGTATAAGCTATTGGGAAACTCGCTATATATTCTTTCTCGTGTCTTTTCGCTGATGCCAACTATTTCTCTGGTATCATTTTCAATACCAATAATAATTTGGCCGCCAATCCCATTTGCAAACGCGACACACGTCTTTATTAAATTAATAAATTTGGGAGGTTGGGATTTAAACTCGAGCGACTTGGATTCTCTTTCCGGGTAAATATATTTTTTTTTCATTTCATTAAACCGTAATTATTGTACCAATTGCACTAAGTATACATTAATTGCACCAATTGCACCAGAAATCTTCTGATTGCACCAATTGCACCAATTTAGCGATAATTGCACCATTTGGCGCAATTAAACAATAAACCGGGTCGATATATCCACGCAGGGAGCTTTGGATATAGGTGAGGTAAGTGCCGATTTAGGACCAGTTAATAAAGCTCATCCAGAATTTGACTACCGCTATCAGTGATTGGGTTATCTTCAGGCAGCGGTTCTTCGCCAGGCAAATAAGGCAGCATAAAGTATTCAAACATCGCATTGTGATTATTTGCATTTGCACGCTGACCAGTGTCTGTATCAATCCGGATGTTCACAATGCCGGGTGGTTGTTCGAGCGGCACTTCTTGCTTGCCTTTCAAGGCAGCTTCAATAAATTCCATCCACATGGGTAGCGCTGCTTGGGCGCCGTATTCGTGCAAGGATTGAGGCTGATCAAACCCCATCCAGCTAACCGCGACAACCTCTGAGTTGTAACCAGCAAACCAGGCATCTACCTGGTTTTGGGTAGTACCGGTTTTGCCAGCAAGGTCCGAGCGACCCAAGTTTTTGGCAAGTTTTGCGGTTCCGCGCTCAATCACATCTCTTAAAGCCGAGGTAACAAGGAAGGCATTCTGCGGCGTAATGACACGGGGTGCTGCGGCGACATTCGGGTCGCAATTCTCGCTGCACGCAATTAAGGGCTTAGCTTGGTAGACTACTTGTCCTTGTGAGTCATGAATATTGTCAATCAGGAAGGGCACCACTTTCATGCCGCCATTGGCAAAGATGGCGTAAGATTGCGCCATTTGTAATGGGGTGACAGTTGCGGTACCAAGCGCGAGTGATAAGCCTTGTGGTAGTTGGGAAGTGACAAAGCCAAATTTCTTTAGATGGTCAACCGCATAAGGGACGCCAATTAGCGCTAAAATTCTGATCGATACCAGGTTGCGGGACTTAATTAATGCTTCGCGCAAGCGTGTTGGGCCATAGAATTTATGGTTAACGTTTTGTGGACGCCAGAGGCTGTTGTCGACAGGGTTTTCGATAATGATAGGCGCATCGTTAATCACTGTCGCGAGGGTATAACCTCGTTGTAGTGCGGCTGAATAAATGAATGGTTTAAAGCTTGAACCAGGTTGACGTTCAGCGCTAATAATGCGATTGAAATTACTATGATGGAAATCAAATCCGCCCACCATGGCTTCAATGGCGCCATTTTTAGGATTGAGCGCGACAAGTCCTGCTTGTGCCTTGGGGATTTGTGAAAGCTGGTAATCACCTTTTTTAACTTCCTGAATGCGAACAACATCACCCAGTTTAACGATTTGTTGCGGGCTTTTTGGTCTTGCGCCGAGATAATCAGCGTTGATTTGTTTGCGTGCCCAAGAGAGGCGCGACCAGGGAATAATAGTCAAATCACCATCTTCTCTCAAGACCGTGATGGTGTTGCTGGTCATTTCAAAAACAGCAGCGGGTAGTAGTCCGCCGACCGCAGGCATGGTTTTTAATTTTTCTTCCCAAGCGTCCATCGTATCAAGTGAGGGATTGCCCAGATTTTCACTGGGGCCGCGATAGCCATGGCGTTGGTCATAGGCCAGTAAGTTGTCGTGAACGGATTTATTGGCCGCGTGCTGTAACTTACTGTCAATGGTTGTGTAAACCTTAAAACCATCAGTATAAATATTGTCGCCATACATTTGTTCGAGTTGCAGGCGAACGAGTTCTGCGACATAAGGCGCATCAATATCATTAGGTAAGTCATGATAGCTAGCGGTGACAGGCGCGCGAATCGCTTTTCTATATTCTTCATCCGTAATGTAATTTTGCTCGTACATGTTCGTTAACACGTGGTTGCGGCGACGAATGGCAGCATCGGGATCAGCAAGTGGATTGAGCGCTGAGGGCGCCTTGGGAAGGCCTGCAATCATGGCGTATTGAGCAAGCGTTAACTCTTTTAATGGTTTGCCATAATAGATTTCAGCAGCGGCACCGACACCGTAAGCGCGGTTACCTAAGAATACTTTGTTTAGGTATAACTCAAGGATTTTTTCTTTTGAAAGTGAATTTTCAATTTTAAGTGCAAGCAGGATTTCGCGAATTTTCCGTGTAAAGGTTTTATGCCGTGTCAGATAAAAGCTGCGCGCGACCTGCATGGTAATAGTGCTGCCGCCCTGGACTTTTCGGCCTGTTACTGCCAATTGCACGGCGGCACGCACGAGTCCTTGCAAATCAACGCCATTATGCTGGAAGTAGCGCTGATCTTCAGTGGCAAGAACAGCATTGATTAATGGGCGTGGAATGTCATGATAAGGAACGGGGATACGTCTTTTCTCACCAAAGGTATCAATGAGTTTATTATCTAATGTGTAGATTTGTAAGGGGACTTGAAGTTGTACGGTCTTTAGCTCATTGATGTCGGGTAATTCATATTCCATGTAATAAAGGACGCCGGCTGTCAGCGCGCCAATTGCTAAGAGGGATAGCAATAGGAGTAATCGAAAGATGCCAAAAATATAGTTCATGTGCGCAAAAAGCCTTGCAATTTAAGAGGCAAAGAGTATATTAGCATCGCTTAAGTCCAGCAACCCGTCTGATTAAAATAATTGTAACAGCCTTCCTTATAGATAACCATTGGCTGTGTTGATCTTAATTCTCTCCCTCTTTCGCTTCACCAGCTTGCAGATCCGTGTTTTACGCGCGTTGCAATCATTCATCTTCGTACGCTTATTCATTTTTTTCATAATCATTAAGGAGTTATCCGTGAAGTCTGCTTTGTTTAGAAAGCCGGCCCTGGTTGGTCTTGATATTCAGCCGGGTAAAATTCGCCTGGTTCAACTCGCGATATTCAAGTCTCATTATCGGATTGATCGCATCGCTCGCCGCGATTTACCCGTTGGTGTATTTCGTGATGGTGTCATTTGTGATTGGGGTGGTTTACAGCAGGAATTAGCCGCATTTGTTTCAGTATGTGATCTGACGAGTGCGGCGGCAGCGGTTAGTCTGCCAAGCCATCTGGTACGTACCGACCACATTCAAGTGCCAACCGGCTTATCGCGGCAAGAAAAGGAAGCGGCGATTTGGGGGGCAATTAAGGCGGACGCATCTCATCCCAAGGCGGCGCTATCCATTGATTTTGTCGAATTACCCGCGGATGATTCGGGTTATTCATCAGTATTTTTCGCGGTTGCGCAAGAAGCGTATCTGACGAAGTTAATCGACTGTATGAAGCGTGCCGGTCTATTCCCTAAAATCATCGATATTGATCGTTATGCCACACTGCGTGCGGCTTCATTTGCGCGGCAAGCGCAACTCAGTGATGGTACTAGCGCGTTACTGCATTTATGTGATGGTACTGCATCCCTGATTATTTTCAATGCGGATGATATTTTGTTTCATCAACAATGGTTGCTGGACGAGCATTTGATAAATGAGACAGTGCAACGCTATCTCGATTTTTATAGCACCATGCATCCGGCATCATCCGTGCAGAGGTTGCTATTTTGCGGCAGCCCGCTTCATTACGGTTGTCTGCGTGAAATGCGTGTTAATGGGCAGTCAATATTCATTGAAAGCGTTGATCTTGCGAGCCAGATGCACGTGGCAACGCATGTCAATGATGAAGACTTTCATACCTTCAATTTTGACTATTTACTTGCTTGCGGATTAGCATTGCGTGAATTGACGCCATGGTAAACGTGAATTTGTTACCTTGGCGTGACGCACAGTATCGCTATCAATCGCGGCAATTAAAGCGCTATTTTTTAGCTTCACTGATTTTACCATTCATGGCGATGACTATTTGGTATATTCGTTTGCAGAATGAAAGCGAGCCATTGCGTGAAAAACTCAATGGTCTCAATGAGCGATGGTCAGCCTATAGAACGGCGGGACCATCAGAAGCACAAGTTCATCAAGAAGAAGTGCGGTGTGCCAAGATACAATTAATCAAGCAAACAAATAGGAAGCTAAGACAATTTTTTATGTCGTTTAGTAGCGAAGCCAGCCAAACGGTTTGTTTTACACGTGTTATGTATCATGGCCGGGATTTTATTTTTCAGGGTCGAACACAATCATCCTATGCGTTAACGGATTTTCTTAAACATTGGCATACCTCTTCGCTTTTTTCTGAGATTAAATTGCAACAATTAATAAAGTCAAAACAAAATGAAAGCATGCAGTTTCAACTAAAAGCAAATTTATGATTGAAAAATTATATCCATATCGGTTTGTCATGGCGCTCATTATGATGGTGACGGTGAGCGCTCTTTATTGGATTAATGAAATCAGTCCACTTCGCCGTGAAATAAAATCATTAACTAACAAAATAGATCAATTGGAGTTGCTTGCACCCTTATTGCAAAAAAAGGTGACTCAATTAAAGTATGTAAATAACAAAAATCCGCGTGATTTGCAGAGGATGAACGAAGATAGTTTGCAAACCTTGTTTACCTTTATTGAACGACATGATTTATCACTAGAGAATGTGATGGTGAATGATAGTTCGCGCAATCACGCACCCTTTTCAGTAAGAATGACGGTGGAAGGTGGTATTGAATCGATGCTTGCGTTTATTAATGCGATTGATAATCAGGTAGTCATGATGTCCATTTTAGATATTGATTATCAATCGGGTGATAATGGTTTGGTTAGGCTTCAACTTCATTTACAAGTGTTAAATGACATGAATCAACCTGTGGCACTAAATAAAATAGGAGTGAATAATAAACTTCAGCGACCATTTTGTGATAAAGAAGAGAATAAAATGCTAGAAAGTCGTATTGATAAAAATGAATTAACTCACTATCCCATCAAAGAAATTCGGATGATGGGCTGGTTGCAGTCTCCGCATCACCAAACTGCATTACTCTTATTGCCAAATGGCGCATTGGTAGAAGCAGTGATCGGGCAAATCATTGGTCAAGAAAAAGGATGGTTGATTGAATTAAATGAATCAAGCTTAAAAGTAAAATTACCGACGCATGAAATTATCACGCTGCACATTTCCACTTCCTAATACAAGGCGCTTTGTATGCTAATTCATTTTCGTTATTGCTTGTTGCTGATACTTTTGACGCTGTCAATGTCAAATGCAGTTGCGTATCAGATGCAACCCATCTCAATTGAGCTGAATCAAGTTGATTTAAGTGAAGCTATTCGCATGATTGCGAAAATGCTGCGTGTGAACGTCATCGTGAGCCCCTCCGTTAGTGGGCGTGTCACGCTACGATTACATAACGTTTTACCAGAAGAGGCGCTGCGAGTTTTATTGAGTAGTTACGGTTTAACAAAATGGGAACGAGGTCAGTTGTGGGTGATCGCAAAGCCCACTGAATTGGTTCAGCGTCAGGAAGAAGAAGTAAAGTGGCATACGGTGTTAGAAGAAACAGAGCCGCTTTCAGCACAACTCTGGCAGCTAAACTATGGGAATTCGCAGACGATTGCGCGTATACTGACTGACGAGCGATCATCGTTATTGTCAAAGCGTGGACGGATACGGGCAGATCAGCGAACCAATACGATTTATATAGAGGACATCGCCGAGCGGTTGCCGTCTATCCATCGTCTGGTGGCGCAGTTAGATATCCCCGTCCAGCAGATTGCCATTGAAGCACGGCTCGCAAGTGTTGATAGCGACGTAGAGCGTGAGCTTGGTTTACGTTTCGTTACTACCTCCCCGTCTAACGACGCACGCCATCCAGAGACAGGGATGCCCAGCGCGGGAAGCGGCGCTTATACGTTCGCCCTTCTCAAATTGGCTGATAGCTCATGGCTGGATGTGAAATTATCAGCACTCGAAAAAGCGGGGCAGGCTGAGCTTATTTCTAGCCCGAGCTTGTTTACAGCGAACCAGGAAACGGCCTCGATAGAGGCGGGTGAGGAAATTCCGTATCAGGAAACCAGTGAGAGTGGTGGAACGGCGGTCGTATTTAAGAAAGCGGTGTTGGGATTGAAAGTGACACCGCAGGTTTTACCGAATAATCGTTTGCTACTGCAATTGCAGATTAACCAGGATCGCCCGAGTAATAAATTAGTGCAAGGCGTGCCCACCATTAGTACGCGGCAAATTATAACAAGTGTACTTGCAAACAGTGGACAGACCGTTGTGTTAGGCGGCATATATGAGGTCAACCAGGAAACAGGGCAAGAAGGTATTCCGTTTTTAAGCCAAATACCTTTGCTCGGCCGCTTGTTTTCACAGCATAATATGCGTCGTAACAAGCGTGAATTATTAATTTTTGTAACGCCAAGAATCATGACATGAATGACGATAAGCGAAGGCATGAAAATATATTTTTAGTGGGCCCGATGGGCGCGGGCAAGACGAGCGTTGGCCGTTATCTCGCCCGAAAGCTCGATAAAACCTTCTATGATTCCGATGAGGAAGTGGAAAAGCGCGTTGGCGTGAGTCTGACCTGGATTTATGATCTCGAAGGCCATTTAGGATTTCGGCAGCGTGAAATGAAAGTGATTGATGAACTCTCTGCTTTGCATGACATTGTCTTATCAACCGGTGGCGGTTGCATTGAAACGCCCGAAGTACGTACTTTCCTAAAGGCGCGCGGCCTGGTGATTTATATGGAAGTGATGCTTAAAACGCAGCTTGACCGTTTAAAGCGTGACAAGCGGCGACCACTCCTGCAAGGCGAAAATCCGCAAAAAGTATTAATTGATTTATGGGAAAAGCGGGAACCCATTTATGAAGATATCGCTGATTTGATTGTCTTAACAGATAATCGTTCGGTGCACGATGTGTCGAATGAAATTCTCACCTGGCTTCCGAATAAGTTAAGCAGTACTTAGGTTCTGTCATGCTAGCGAAGCTTGTCATGACAACTTAATTTGTTCATTCACATACAGTGACTCAATCACATGATTCGCATGCGCAGCAACAAAGCCAGTGAAATAATCATCCCAATGCGTCTCTGGTAAGGTTTGTTGTGTCCGCTCTTTGTTTTGGTAACGCCACACAAATTCAACAAATCCTGTTGGTAGATTGATAGTGCCGTCTGCAAGTTCAATCGTTTTTACTTCACCTTCCGTTGAGCTTTGTGCGATGCCGTTCGCCTCATTTCCTTTAATGTGACCACCTTCGTTGTTAAGCGTTAGTTGCATATCATGCTCAATAAAGTGATTAAAGTCTAGAAGACAGCTAAATTGCTCATACAGATGAACGGAAAGTGTGAAGTGATTGGGTCTTCGGCCAAAAACGAGGACCCAAGCGAGTAATTCATTAAAGGCTTGTACCGTTTTAAATTCGGCGACCGTTGGTAGCGGCCAATCGCGGCCTGTTAAATAATGCAGTGTTTGTTCAATGAGGGTTTCTGCTGCGGCTTCATCAGACTGTGTTGCTTGTTGCGCAAGTTCTTTAATGTGCGTGAGGGATAGCGGTGTCGCTAAGCTTGCATATTGTAAAATGATGTTGCGCACATCGGTTGGTAATTCCTGCAAGCGAAAGTCGGCAATGACCACTTGCGGTAAGACGAGACGCGCAGGCGTATTGAAGCTGTCATTTTCGCTCAGCCACAAGAAGTCATTTTGTTTATCGGGTAAATACCCCCGTCCTTGCGCGATAAAGCCGAGGGCTTCAAATAATTCACGTAAGCAAGGAATGCCTGTGTGCGGCCCCGGGAGATCAATGATTGCAAAATGATCAAGGTAAAGTTGGGGAAGGCCTTTTTGGGCCAAACCATTTTCAATGAGCGCCGCATGCGGTGTATTTGCCCGATAAGATTCCCATAATTGATTTACGACAGCTCGGCGTATTTTTTTGAGCATGGTTTGATCACCCATATATATCTTATAATGCGTTATTTATAACACGAGATGGACTTGGTTTTCAAAAATGCGCACATGAATGGTTGAGTCTCTTCACCGCGCGAATAGTTTTTTTAATGCCGCGAGTGATCGCGTATTAACCACATCACTTTTGCTCAGCCAACCGCGTTCAGCTTGATAAATACCGAATTGCATAGTTTGTAATTGTGCGGTACTGTGTGCATCACTGGAAATCGCAATTTTAATGCCCATTTCTTTGGCGATCTTACAATAGCGGTCATTTAAATCTAGTCGTTCCGGTTGCGCATTTAATTCGAGTATGCATTTTTTATCTTTTGCTGCAGCTAAAATACGATCAATATCGATATCTAAAGCCGCCCGTCGATTGATTAAACGACCCGTTGGATGTGCCAGAATGGTAAAATAGCGATTATCCATCGCACGCATGATTCTCTCCGTTTGTTTTTTGCGTGATAAATTAAATTTTGAATGAATAGAGCAGACGGTTAAATCGAGTTCTTTTAAAATGGCATCCGGCAAATCAAGTGAGCCATCTTCTAATATGTCAAGTTCAATGGATTTTAGTACAACCAGTTTTTTTAATTTTGCATTAAGCTTATCAATCGCTTTGATCTGTTTTAGTAATGCTTTTTGATTTAATCCGTGTGCAACCGTTAAATGTTTTGAGTGATCGGTAATGGCAAGATAGTCATAACCAAGTGCTTCAGCTGCTTTTGCCATGGCTTCCAAGCTATCATCACCATCGGTTAAATTCGTGTGCGCATGAAGATCACCGCGTATGTCATCGAGCGCGATTAATGTCGGCAATTTTCTTTTTTTTGCAGCTTCTATTTCGCCCTGATCTTCACGTAGTGCGGGGTCAATGTAGGGTAAACCAACTTGACGGTAAACACTTGATTCTGTTTTACCAGCAATTTGTTTATCGCCTTTAAAGACGCCGTATTCATTGATTTTAAGATTTTTTTTGACCGCTAATTTCCGTACGTTAATGTTGTGTGCTTTTGATCCGGTAAAATAAAGCAGTGCTGCACCATAACTTTTTTGTGGCACAACACGAAGATCAACTTGAATGCCCGAATGTAATATAACTGTTGAGCGAGTCGTTCCCTGTGAGAGAATCGTGGCAATCTCATCAAATTTAACAAAGTGTTCTATCACTTTTTCAGGATTTTTTGCAGTGACTAAAATATCAAGATCACCCACCGTTTCTTTGTGCCGACGAAAACTACCCGCGCATTCAACGTGATCAGCATGCTTACATTCTTTTAGATAGTTAATCAGTGAATTTGCAATGGGAATACTGCTCGCGAGTTTGATACGGCTTGTTGCTTGTTTGAGATGCTCTATACCTTGCAATATTTTTTGTTCGGTTTTTTCGCCAAAGCCGGCTAACTTTCGTAATTTACCTTTTTCGATTGCCGTTTTTAATTCAGTCATTGTTTTTATTTTAAGTTTTTTATAGATTGCTTGTACGCGTTTGGGGCCAAGCGATTCAATTTGCATCAATTGGCTTAATATGCGCGGAAGCCGTTTTTCAGTTTGTTTTAATAAGGGCAGCTCACCGGTTCGAATAATTATTTTAATTTTTTCGGCAAGGTCCTTGCCAATGCCGGGAAATTTTGTTAAATCTTCATCTTCTGAAACAAGATCAGCGATATTTTTTCCCATGCCGCTTACAATGCGTGCAGCGTTTCGATAGGCGCGCACCCTAAACGGGTTTGCACCATCAATCTCTAAAAGATCCGCGAGTCGGTTGAATTTCTCCGCTACTTCCATGTTGTGGATAGTCATTTTTCATCCTTCATAGATCAATCAGTTTAAACACCTCATAAGCAGGGGTTTCATAGGGATGTGATTTTTTTAG
>Ga0155585_1094_pt1 | contig 14427 bp, 12 predicted proteins | sample RifCSPhighO2_12_FD_107242 | JGI IMG/M metagenome (GOLD analysis project Ga0155585, IMG submission 107242) | Gammaproteobacteria bacterium RIFCSPHIGHO2_12_FULL_43_28 | reverse complement strand
GATTTTAACTTCACTATGCAATTTTTCATAACTATTAATGACTTATGTCCTCACTATGAGGGGAGCGTTCAGCCTCAGCGCGAACGGGTTAACCGAACTTATACTTATGCATAGCCTAATAACATGAATTTAGTGATAATAATCGCTACAATAACTGAATAGTAAAGGATTGTGCTATGTCTTTTAAGACGAATGCTAACATGGTAGTGCTTATTTCATTGTTGCTCTCAAGCAATATATTCGCAGGCGGTCGAATGATGCAAGAATCAAGTACAGAAACCTGGTTAAAGCAAAGTGCTGCGTTTGATATACAGAAAATAATTGAGAATATCTCGCCACTCGATGCGGACAAGGGTGCGATCATTGCCGCAAGAACACGGGTGAATCCCAATTATTATTATCATTGGGTGAGAGATGCTGGTATCACGATGGATGCGCTATCTGCCGTCTATCCTGAACGTTCAGCCGAAGAAAAACTGGCATTACGAAAATTATTTTTTGATTATGTTTCATTTTGCAAGAAAATTCAAAAAACAAAAACATTAACTGGTTTGGGCGAACCAAAATTTAAGGTCGATGGATCTGCGTTTAATGATCCGTGGGCGCGGCCACAAAATGATAGCCCGGCAATGCGAGCCATTTCACTGATTGAGTGGGCCAATCAATTAATCGCTGATGGTCATGCAAAAGAGGTCAGTGCGATACTTTACCCGCTTGATGCATCAAGTGAAAAGCCCATCAAATTGGATCTTGATTACATTGTCGCCCATTGGCGTGATGCATCGTATGATCTTTGGGAAGAAGTAAAAGGAAAACATTTTTACGCACTGATGGTTGAGCGACGAGCCTTACTGCTTGGTGCGCGCTTGGCACATTATTTTCGCGATGATGCATCTGCTGAAATCTATCAACGAGAAGCAAAAGCGATTGAACCGCTGCTTTTATCCTTCTGGGATGAAAAACGCGGGTTTATCGTCGAAACCCTTGATCGTGAAGGTGGCGTTAATTATAAACATTCAAATATTGATGCAGGTGTTGTGCTTGGACTATTGCACGGTGATATGCAGGATGGATTTTTAAGTTGGGATGATCCGCGTGTTGTCGCAACGATTGAAACCGTCATTCATGCATTTCAACAGCTCTATACAATCAATCAACGGAATACCATCCCAGGATTTGCCATTGGCCGTTATCCTGAAGATAAGTATGCGGGTTCTAATTTTGATGGCGGCAATCCGTGGACGTTATGTACATTAGCCATTGCAGAAGCTTATTATCGTTATGCAAATGCATTAAATGCCAAAGGCCAGACTGATGCAGCGGTGATCATCCAAAAACGTGCCGATCAATTTGTTGAACGTGTTCGTTATCATGCACATGTGAATGGCTCACTCAATGAGCAAATCGATAGAAATACCGGTTATATGACGTCAGTAGAAGATTTGACCTGGAATTATGCAGCTTTATTGCAAGCGCGGCAATCAATGCTTGGCTTATTGCTAAGTGGAAAAACGACCGACAAGGGTCACTATTTTACAACTAACAACGAGCAAGGTGTGTAACGCAAAATTTTTTCGGTAGTAGTGCCGATTAGCAAGTGTCGCAGAAGGCTGTGACCTTGGGCGCCGACTACAATCAAATCATAATCATGATCTTCCGCTAAATCGAGAATAACTTCAGATGCTTTTCCGTCCTGAAACATAAGGTCGTAATCAATCTGGTGAAAGCGAATATGCGCTAACAGCTGATTTATTTTTTTAATACTTTCCGTTTTAAATTTCCCCTCTTCTTTATGGACGGCGCGCTTTGACATACCAAATGCCGGCAAGTAAGCAGGTAACGCGTGAATGATATGTAAAGAGGCACCAACATGATGGCATAGATCAATAGCGTACAAGAGCGCTCGCTTTGATGCATCAGAGCCATCAATTCCGCAGATTACTTTTTTAATCTTTTGCTTTTTGCAGACTAACACCGGGATTTTTGCATGACGAACGACGGATTCAATCGTGGTACCGGATCGATAGCGTGCTGATTCCCGATGTGCTTTTTTGCCGAGCACAATTAAATTTGATTTTGCTTTTTTAGCTGTTCTTAAGATAAATTCGGCTGGATTACCCAATTCGATGTAGGCTTTTTTGTGTTTGGTTGGTAATACTTTTTGCCAAAATTTTAATCTAGCCTTTGCTTCTTTTTGATATAGACCCGAGGAAAACCAATTTTTCCAATAAGATTCAACAGCATGAAAGAGAGCCACCTCTGTCGGATAATGCCTTTCCAAGAGGCCGATGGTGTTAATCGCGGCTTTAGAGCCTTGTGAAAAATCTGTCGCGAACAGGATATTCAGTTTTTTGGGCATGCGCACATTCCTTCACGATAATCAGGCTACTACCAGTATAATAGATAAATTGGATTTTATTCAATGTGTTATGTGTTAATACTGTATAGCTTCGGTTAACCCGTCACCGTTCGCCCCGAGGAGCGTGCAGAGCACGCGTCTCGAGGGGTGAGCGGTGACGGGTCGTTCACGCTTCGAGACGGCGCAAAGAGCGCGCCTCCTCAGCGCGAACGGGTTGACCGAGCTTATATTAATACTGGGTTAATATTTATCGCGTAAACTAGAGCAATCATTTAACTAGTTGAAATCCAGTATATTGTTGCGTAGCGTCGGCTCATGCAACGTTGGTACTATAGGGCTTTGTTTTCAACTAATATAAAACGCGAGAAATTATGTTAAGAAAATTACCCAAAAATCAGGCGATGCAAAAATCACATACCTTGAAAACACTATTTTCGAATAGCGTAAAGCGGCCTCATTTTGCTAGCAATAAGCTTGCATTTCATACTTGTTCTATCAAAACTGGGAATACCGCATTGCATGACGCCATTATTCAGGGTAAATCACCGGAAGAAATCAGAACGGTGGTGAAAAATCAATTTCAAGGACCATCTATCCATATTACGCTGCAACGCAACAATAAATTACAAATGGCCACCGATGTATTGGAAGAATGCCGGCATCTCTATTCGCCAGCTCAATTTTCAGATTTAAGTTTTTCATTTGATACAACTGCTATTTTGTTTTCTGAGGCATGTACTAAGAAGCAAGAGATTAACAGTGATAATGAAGCGCTCACGTTTAACCTGCAATTGGCGAATAGAATCAATCAGAGTATACAAGCAGAAAAAATAAAAAGTACGACACATCCCGCCGCTAATCATTATTCTTTTAACGAGTTTCGTGCAATTGATACAGCAATTCATGTCGGCCGAAAAAATTCGGATCCAGCTATGCAATCTTCATTATTACAGATGCTTAATAAATATGAATTGAATTTTACGCAGTCAGTGTTTATTTTTCATGAAGCGGAAAAAGTGACTAAGCTGAATAGGGGATTGGAATTTTTACAGTTGATGACAGATTTTACCAGAAAAACTAAAGTCGGTAATTGCACCGAGTTGGCTGTTTTAGCAATGGATCAATGCATTGGTTTAACGAATGGTAAATTATCTTGTGATTTCGCTAATATTGAAAATGGTGATCACTGCATTTTGGTGATTGATCCCGAAAAAATACATGCAGCGGTAGTTCTTGATCCTTGGAGCGATGAATTTTATCCTGCTTATAAAATTGCTTCGCAATTACCAGATGTTTGCTATCAGTATTCGTATTTCCTTGATAAAGAGGCGAACTATCTAACTAACTTTCTGTCTAGCGTACAAAGCTTGAAACCGTATATTTCTTATAGAGTAGAGCTCAAAGACACCAGTGAACTTGCGCATATCGCGCGAAATTATGCCACGCTCTTTCGGCCAACCAGTAAGGAGATTATCAAGTGCGTACCAGAGGCCCTCCTCCGTGCCACTCCTTAGGGAAGAAAGAATGGCATGAATTTCAACTAACTTCGTGATGCTTTCAGCGGCAATCCACGTTTTCTTTCCAATTCAGTAAACGTACTCCAGCCCCACCAATTAGACGTCCAGTGTCTATCGTAAAAATCATCGAGCTTTTCTCTGCGCATGACTTGTTTTAAAGTAGGTTCGAAGAAAAAGAGTGAGGAAATATCATCTTTAGCGTGACTACCTATTTCATCTGCAATCGGCAGTATGTTTTCAACGGCTTTGCTATCGGGTGATTTACCCGTTGCATAAGCGAGATAAATTTCATCCGCAGACAATTGTAAGGCTTCAATGAGTTTTGCACGATGCGGTGCACATTTTGCTTCGAAGGAAGTCGTATCACCGTAGGCAATCCATTGTTCACCACGTCCATTATGCACGTGTAAGCCACCACTACTTTCTTCATCATGCATATAGTTTGCGAGTAATGAACCAACATCTTGTGGTGTCACCTGTTCTGCAAGCTCAACACGCGGCGTCCTGATATGACCAGAAGCAAAACGGTCAGAAAGAAAATGGGAAGCATAGGCATTGATAGCGTACGCATAAGCGAGTTTATTAACATCTTCCGTTTGTCTTGCGCTCACTGCTGCTTGAATAGCCAAGCGATGCCCTACGTGATAAGAAACCCAAGCATTATCACCGAAATGATCGTAATTTGTTTTTGCTACTTTTAAATATTTGCCAGGGGAGAGCCACCAATTGGATGCTGAACATCCACCACCGGTTGCACAATTGTAGCGGCGATTATAGTCTGGACTGACTCGCTTGTAGGCAGCTTCTGCATCTTCACCATTCGCTATCGCTTCATCGATGGATTTTAATTCATCGTAAATAATCTCAATCACACCCGTTGCTTCGGATACATTTTCTTCACTCACTGCAAAGAGGTTAAAATCAGCGAGAAATCGAACTTCTTTTTCTTCATTCGTAGCACCCTGGTAAATCGGCTTTTCTGGTACTTGGTAAAAATCACCTAAGGTAATTATTTCTGCGTAAGATAAGTGTAAACCACTGGGAAGCGTCAAGAGGAGATGCTTTGATGGTGATTTCCCAGCAGGGAAGGCCAGTGTGATTTCATTCCCTTGTACGATATGTTCACTGGGAGAAAATGAGTCGTGTTGTGTCGCTGCTAGCGTGGAGAGCGGTGTTGCTAATAGGCAACCGAACGCAAGCACTAACGCTCGCTTTAATCCGCGCATATACTTTCTTCCTAAGTTGGCAATTTTAGCAATTGAGAAAACTTTTCACGAAGAAAGCTATTCGCTGAACCCGTCAAACGTGCGAGGAATGGTTTTCTTATTTCGTAATATACTTCGTAAAGGTCGGTATCCTGACTTTTCGTCAGCAAGTAATCATCGCTTGTCTCTAGTGTGTCAACTAGTTTTAAATCGAGTGCTTGTTGTCCCATCCAATATTCACCCGTCGCTACTTTTTGAATATCAATGTCTTTGCGGTGATCAGCAATGAGTGTCTTAAATAATTGATGAATATCTTCAATTTCTTGCTGTAATTTTTGGCGGCCTGCTTCGGTATTTTCACCAAAAAGCGTGATGGTTCGTTTAAATTCACCCGCGGTATGTTGTTCAAAATCGATGTTTTTATCTTGTAAATAACGATGGAAATTAGGAAATTGAACGACAACACCGATAGAACCAATGATGGCGAAAGGTGCCGCAATGATTTTGTCGGCAACGCATGCCATCATGTAACCGCCACTCGCGGCTACTTTGTCAATCGCAATGGTGAGCGGAATCTTCTTTGCGCGCAAACGCATTAATTGCGCCGCCGCAAGACCGTAACCGTGTACAACGCCGCCAGCACTTTCAAGACGTAGTAAAACTTCATCTTGTGGTTTTGCAACTGTTAAGATCGCCGTGATTTCTTCGCTTAAATGCGAGACCGCGGAGGCGCGAACATCACCGTGAAAATTTAATACGAATACCGTTTTCTTTTGGTCATCAACGACGTTACGCGCTTTTTCTGCACGCCTGATTGATTTTAAGTACCGCTTAAATGCTTTTTTCGGTAAGGTTTCAGCATAAATTTGTTCTGCTGTTTCCTGATAGTGCTTGTTTAAATGATTAATCACGAGACGTGATTTGATTTTTTCTTTTGCTTTTGCAAGTAAGGCAAAGAAAGTGACAAGTACAAAAAGAATGGATGCGATAATAATCGCTGTTTTCGCCGCGAAAAGTCCAAGTTCAATAAAAGCGTCTACCATGTGTCGTTCCTTACCGATGAAATAGTTAGTTAGCCATTTCCGCTGAGTTACTTATTGCGGATCAATAATACCGGTTGTTGGATTTTTTTCCTAGGGTGGTGAAGTGGTTTTAGGATGATCGTTTTCCATTGCCAATGGTTGAGCGCGTATCGGGCTGAAAATATAGCGCTTGGATTTGCTTCAATAGCATGCGCTGCCTTTTTAAATAACCAACTATAAGAGCCCGGGATTAAGCCAACCGTGCCGACCCAAAGGGGTTCGCCGTTTTCTGCGATGTTGCGGTTTGCCTGCCAGAGGCGTAAGACGACCAGGTTTTTATCGCCATCGGTATATTTTGTTACGGTGAGTACAGGCACTTTATCGAGATATTGCGGCGAAACAAGCGGTAAATACTCGCCACTTTTCACATCAGCGATACGATGTAAGGTACTGACTAAATCTCGTTTCGGCGGCATGGCCCAACCTTCGTTTAAGAGCGTTGTCTTGATTTTTTCAAGATTACCCACCCATTGAATGTTGATTAATTGGGAAGGAAAACCAAATAAACTCACTTGTTGTTGTGGGATGATATTACCTCTATCCCACCACTCGTTCATCGGAATGGCTTTTGCTGGCCAACTGAGTAATGCGTAGTCACTTTGTATTTGCGCGTGATGACGATAATAATAGTAACCATACGTGCAGCTCAGGGCGATCAAGACAACGCCCATGAAACTTTTTAACTGAATCGGTGCTTCGCGCTGACGTAAATAAGAGAGAGTGACTAAAATTAAAAGCGCTGAACTTAAGAGCCAACCCGCCAAAACATCAGTAAACCAATGTGCGCCGAGGTAAACACGTGATAATCCAATCGCGGCAATTAAAATGCCGGCTGGGATTAAAATGTATTTGCGCTTTTTGGGCGATACCCGCATCGCGATGATAAGCGCAATGCCCATGTAAATCGTGGTTGAGAGGGTGGTGTGGCCGCTCGGCATGGAAAAACTCGCCGGTGAATTGAAAATTCCCCAGGGACGTGTTGTTTGCACAATGTGCTTAATAACAAACACACTACCGGCAGCGAGTACACCTAGGGCGAGCGCATGCAGTGCTGCGCGTGTGCGTTTTATATAGAGTAACCAACAAAAGATGGCAAAAACGATGGGTAATACCACGGTTTTTTGGCCGAACGTGGTCAATGCTAACATGATGTTATCAAGCTCAGCGGTGCGAATGCCGCGCGTTAAATGATACAAGACGTCGTTGACACCAACATGTTGCGGCCCCACCAGTTTGACGTAAAAGATAAGCGCGACAAATAAAAAGCTAGTGAGTAAAAAATAAAAGGCGAGTGTCAGCTGGCCATGATGATGTTCGGCTGGATCATAATGCTTTAACACAACTGTTGTTATGTGAAAATAACGTGATTGTTTAAGCGTATTCCAAAAACGATTTAAGAGTTGATCAATTTGGTTATGTAACAATTGCAATATTTTATAAGTGAGCCAGCAACATAAGATAATAAAAAGGAAGATCAGTAACAGCGCGAGAATCACATGAAGTGCGATTTCTGGCGGTAATTCAAGGGAAGCGGCACCCAATAAAATACCTGGCAACATGTAAGCGGGCGCCCAGCCAATGGCGGAAGCGATATTGGCAATGGTAAATTGCAGTGGGCGCATGCCTAACATGCCGGCAACCACAGGCACCATCGCACGTAAGGGACCAACGAAGCGCCCAATAAAAACACTCATCACGCCATATTTATGGACGAAGTACTCGCCTTTTTGCAGAATGCCCGGGTTATCGCGAAATGGCCAAGTGGTGCGTATTCGATCTTTGAAATAATGTCCTATCCAATAACTAATGCCATCCCCAACCACAGCACCAAAAATAGCCCAAATAATAGTTGCCCAAAGCGGAACAATGCCAGCACCCGCCAGTGCACCAATCGCCGTCATTGTAATTGATCCCGGCACGATGGTGCCAATAATCGCGACAGACTCAGAGGCAGAAATGAGAAAGGTGACGAATCCTGCCCACTCAGGGTTTGCATTTAACCATTGCAGTAATGGACTAACAATGTCAGACATTAAAGGACCTCTTCTCCAGCTGCTTGTTTATCAGCATGATAAGATGACCTGACCAGGGGACCGCTCGCAACGTTTTTAAAGCCTAATTCCCTGGCAAAGTCGCCAAAATGTTTAAATTCCTCGGGAGTCACATAACGCGTGACTGGCAAATGATAACGGCTTGGTTGTAAATATTGTCCAAGTGTGACCATTTCAACCTCATGGGCGCGTAAGTCTCTCAGTGTTTGTTCGATTTCTTCATTGGTTTCACCAAGTCCCAACATGATGCCAGATTTGTTGGGAATTTCCGGGTAACGCTTTTTAAATTCCTGTAATAAACGTAAGGAGTGTGCATAGTCCGACCCTGGGCGTGCTTGTTTGTAAAGTCTTGGTACGGTTTCAATGTTATGGTTGAAGACATCGGGTAAGGCTTTGCCCGTTTCATCGAGCGCAATCTCAAGACGTCCGCGATAATCCGGCACTAAAATCTCAATCTTGATATTTAAATTTTTTTCACGAATAGCGGTAATGCAAGCCGTGAAGTGGCTCGCGCCGCCATCGCGTAAATCATCTCTATCAACCGAAGTGATGACCACATAACGTAACTTCATTTGCGCAATGGTCTCTGCAAGATGCGCAGGTTCATTGAGATCCAGTGGATCAGGTTTGCCGTGTGCAACATCACAAAAGCTGCAACGTCTTGTGCATTTATCACCCATAATCATGAAAGTTGCTGTACCGTGTGAAAAACATTCTGGCAGATTGGGGCAAGAAGCTTCTTCACAGACAGTCACTAATTTATTTTTGCGTAATAATGATTTGAGATCGTTGATAGCAGGAGACGCGGGTAACCGGATCCGTATCCAGTCAGGTTTTCTGAGCGGTGCGACCGTTGGTTCAATTTTAACTGGGATGCGAGATAACTTTTCTGCACCGCGCTGTTTGCCATTTTGTGCGTTTATAATGGGTTTGGTTGGCTTGGTTTCCATCTGCTGTGAGACCTCAAATTTAACAGTCATTCCCGCTAAAATAGGCGGGAAGCCTTCTCAAAGATAATTCGCTGTAGTATACCCGAATTTTTCGAGTAAATAAGCTAGCAAGCCGCGAGAGGCTTCTGAAACGGTCATTGGAGCCTGATGTGCGGCAAGCTGGGTCATTTTTAGACCAGAGTAGCCACAGGGATTAATGCGCGAAAAAGGTTCAAGATCCATATCAACGTTAAAGGCGATGCCATGATAGGCATTACCACGGCGAACGCGTAACCCGATGGAGCAAATTTTTTCTTCGTTGATATAAACACCAGGTGCTTCACGTTTCGCGAGAGCGCTGATGCCGAGGTTTGCGAGATAGGCAATGACAGATTCCAGAAGTAGAGTGACGACTTCGCGGATGTTTAATTTTTTACGTTTAAGGTCAATTAAAGTATATACCATGAGCTGCCCGGGGCCGTGATACGTGACTTGCCCACCGCGGTCAGTTTGAATAATGGGTATATCGCCTGGATGAAGCACATGTTCAGCTTTACCATTTTGACCTTGCGTGAAAACGGGAGAATGTTCCACTAACCAAATTTCATCGATGGTTTTGTCATCACGTTCATTAGTGAAGGTTTGCATGGCTTGCCAGGTGGTTTGGTAATCTTCCTGGGGAAGCCAGCGAATATTGACGGTTTGGATCATTATAATGCCATGATAACGTGCTTTTCTGTCGAAAGATCCTGATAAATGCGGTCGATTTCTTCCTTGGAATCAACATGGACAGTAATGCTTAAGGCGAGATATTTGCCATTTTCACTGGGACGCGCTTCTACCGCCTCATCCGATAAATCGGGCCTATGCTGACGGATAATCTGAAGCACGGCCGCCTTAAACTCAGGTGAGGCTACACCAAATACTTTGATTGTGATATCGCAAGGATAGGTAAGCAAGGGAACCTCATTTCTTCTTTTAGCCCGTATTCAATTGTTCTTTCGGTGATGAAAATAGTTTATGTAAGGTATAGCCGATGGAATCGGTTGTGCGTCTAAACCATCCACCTCTCGGATCACTTTTGAGTGAGACAAGCGGGGTGGATGAGACAATTTGATTATTTAACGTAATATTCAGCGTACCCAGGATTTCGCCTTGTTCAATCGGCGCTTTTAAGGCGTTATTCAAGGTGACAGAGGCTCTTAAACGTTTGTATTGGCCTTTAGGAATGGTGACATACAAGTCCTGGGTGATGCCCAAAGGAATTTCAGCATGCTCACCTTGCCAAACACGGGCTTTTGTCAGGGAGCTGCCGCCATCGTAAAGTTTATGGGTATCAAAGAAGCGGAAACCGAAATTTAAGAGGCGAATAGAATCCTCTGTTCTTGCACCATCACTGGGTTCGCCCATGACAACACTTACTAAACGCATACCGTCTTTTTTGGCGGAGGAAATAAGGCAATAGCCAGCTTCATCGGTGTGGCCTGTTTTTAAGCCATCCGCGAATTGATAGCGCCATAACAACCGATTGCGATTAGGTTGCTTGATGCCATTATGCGTAAACCATTTTTCTGCATGCAGATTATAATCTTCCGGGTAATTTTTAATGTAGGCTTGGGTGAGTAGCGCAAAATCGCGCGCAGTGGAATAGTGTTCAGGATCAGGAAGACCGGTGCTATCCGTAAAATGCGTGTTCGTCATGCCCAATTGTCTTGCTTCCTGGTTCATGAGGTCAGTGAAGCCTTCTTCTGTGCCAGCAACGTGTTCAGCAAGTGCGATCGCAGCATCGTTGCCAGAAGCAACGATGACACCCATCATGAGATCCTTGACAGGAATTTCATCGCCCACTTTGATGAACATGCGTGAACCTTCTGCTTTCCACGCTTTAGTACTGACGCGGACCTTATCATCCATGTGGATTCTGCCTTCTTTAATCGCCGCAGAAACGATATAAAGCGTCATGACTTTAGTGAGACTTGCTGGCGGTACGCGATCATCAGCGTTTTTCTCGGCCAATATGCGGCCGCTCAGGGCATCCATTAAAATGTAAGCCCTTGCATCAATGGTTGGTGCGCTGGGTATGAAGGTTGATTGTTGTGGCTGGCTGGCGACAGGTATAAATGAATCTGCGAAAACGGGCATAGAGAGCATTGTGCCGGCAGCAATAGCAATAAGGGCCTGTTTGAGCTTGGTCAAGAAATTGGCGCGCATGAAATCACCTTGTAGTTAAAACAGTTGGAAAGCAAAGGTTACTTGTCAAAAGTGTAACAAAATTTTTTAGGTGCAGGCTACAATTCCCGTAGATTTTTTTATAAAAAATCAGTATAGTTCGACTCGCGGCGTTCATTGCCGCCGTTTATCAACTATCCCGTTCAGGGATTTCCAAGTCATCCTCAAGCCTTAGAGACCGTTTTCATCGGTGTTCATCCATGTTTATTCGTCTTGTACGTGCATGAGTTATTTGATGACTAATAACTATATTCTATCCTAAAAGGAGTTTTTTATGTTTAATTATCGTACGTTAGCAGTCGCACTCACCGCGTTTTTAGTTGCATCACCTGTTTTCGCCGTAAAGCCTGCTGTCGCTGAAACGACAAAAGTCGCAGAGGCTGCGAATTCGTCAGTCGCGGTGACGCTTTTAAAAATGAATCTTAATAAGAGTGATCTGAAAGAACTGATGAAGGTGAAGGGGATGAGTGCGGCAAAAGCCCGCAAAATCGTTTCTTATCGCAAAAAACACGGCGATTTTAAGTCAATGGATGATTTAAAAAAGGTAAAAGGTTTTGCGAAAATGAAACCGGCGTTGAAAAAAGCGGTGGATGAGCAATTGACCGTTTAGGCTGTATGCACAAAGCCGTCATGGTGATGACGGCTTTTGTGTAGAGAGTGTTTTTTTATAAACTTGAATTGTATTAAGTGCGCACTTGGCCCACGTAAATTGACGTGCCTGTTCTAATCCAGCCGAGATAGCTTTCTCACGAAAGGTATTATCAGTTAATACTTGTTCTAAGCCGCTGCTGATAGCGTCAATGTCTTCAGGGTTGATGAGTTTTGCTGCTTCTCCTGCCACTTCGGGTAAAGAGGAGCGATTAGAGGTGAGGACGGGTGTGCCGCTTGCCATCGCTTCCAGGACTGGAAAACCAAACCCTTCATAAAGCGAGGGAAAGGCGAAGGCGGCAGCACCCGCATAAAGAAAGGCAAGTTCATTTTCGCTTACATAACCAAGGTATTTAATTTGATTTTTTCGTGAAAGCATATGGATGGTTTGTTCAAGTGAATGATTCAACCAACCTTTCGTGCCAACCAATACCAGTGGGCAGTGTTTTTTGATGGTCTCATCCAGTTTTTCATAAGCATAAAGTAAGCGCTCAACATTTTTACGAGGCTCAAGGGTTGCAACGGCTAATAAATACTGTTTTGGTTTGAGTTGGAAGGGAGCCAGTACGGGCAGCAATTCATGTTCATTGCGTGGTTTAAAATAGTTCGCCACCGCATGATGAACAGCAGAAATATGCTGAGGCTTAACACCGTAGTACGCAATGACTTCCTGGCGTATGTGTTCGGAGACCGCGATTAAATGTGTCGATTGCGCTATCGTTTTGGGTAGTTCCCGGTGTAAAAACCGAACGCGTTCTTTGGGGTGGCACTCCGGGAAGTAAACATGCGAAAGATCATGAATGGTCGTGACGCTGGGTCTGCCGAAAATACGCATGATAAAATTGGGTGCGTGATAAAGATGATCATGCAAATGACGCGCGTGATAGGCCGCTACTGATTTTTTGAATTGTTGTTGTACGATTCTTGCAAGCGGACGCAAGATTGGATTCTTCTGCACAAAATGGGCGGTTGTTTGGGGTTTGATTAATTGATTTAAATCATCTACCCATCCGCGTTGGCCGAGATAACGAATTTCGGTTAAAGCGCTGGTCATTTGTAATTGCTTTGCTAATTCGTAAGTGTAGCGACCAATGCCGGTTAAGGGTGTGCTAATGGAATCGACATCGAATACTAATTTCATTGGTTTCCGCTTTAATTTCTACCATTGACATTATCGGTTGTTACGATACAGTAACTGCCCATTGAGTGCTAGCGTTCTCTGTCATGGCAAAAAACACATACTAGCCATTCACCCTTCGAGACGGCGCAAAAAAACGCGCCTCTGAGTGCGAACGGCCTTAGAACCCGTTCGTGCTGAGGAGGCGCGTTTTTTGCGCCGTCTCGAAGCATGAACGGGCAATTTTAAATTTTGTCGTGTACAGAGGCTAGGGTTACATAATGAGGACAATATGACAAAGCAAATTGCTTTTATTACAGGGATCACTGGCATGGTGGGTTCGCATCTTGCTGATTATCTTTTGGCGAATACGGATTGGGATATCGTTGGGATGTGCCGTTGGCGCAGTCCGCTGGATAATATTATGCATCTCGTTCCAGAGATCAATCGCAAAGGGCGGTTGAAACTGGTGTACGGTGATTTGCGTGATTCCGCATCGATTGATCATATCATCAAAGAAACCAAACCCGATTATGTTTTTCATTTGGCCGCACAAAGTTTTCCACAAACCAGTTTTACGAGTCCACTCGATACCTATGAAACAAATATTCAAGGTACTTCACGCGTTTTAGAAGCACTGCGTCATCATAAAAAAGATGCCATCATTCATGTGTGCGCGTCTTCTGAAGTCTTTGGACGCGTACCTAAAGAAAAATTGCCGATTACCGAAGATTGCACGTTTCATCCAGCGTCTCCTTATGCCATTTCAAAAGTCGGTACCGATTTAGTTGGGCGTTTTTATGCAGAAGCGTATCAAATGAAAATCATGACGACGCGTATGTTTACACACACGGGCCCCCGACGTGGTGATGTATTTGCAGAATCTACGTTCGCTAAACAAATCGCCATGATTGAAAAAGGCATGATTCCACCGGTGGTGAAAGTCGGTAATTTAAACTCATTAAGAACAATCGCCGATGTGCGTGATGCCGTGCATGCCTACTATCTTTTAGTTACCCATCATCCTATTGGGGGTGAGTTTTATAATATTGGCGGTACGTATAGCTGCACCATTGAAGATCTTCTCAACCATCTTATCTCGCTTTCACCCATGAAAGACGAGATTAAGGTGGAGATCGATCCAGAGCGTCTGCGTCCCATCGATGCTGATTTGCAGGTGCCTGATACGGCGAAATTCGAGCGTCACACGGGTTGGAAACCTGAAATTTCCTTTGAAAAGACCATGCAAGATCTATTAGATTATTGGCGTGATAGACTACGTCATAGCGA
>Ga0155585_1089_pt1 | contig 14581 bp, 15 predicted proteins | sample RifCSPhighO2_12_FD_107242 | JGI IMG/M metagenome (GOLD analysis project Ga0155585, IMG submission 107242) | Gammaproteobacteria bacterium RIFCSPHIGHO2_12_FULL_43_28 | reverse complement strand
ACTGAATCAGGCCCTGAAGAACGTTGTTTTTCCCTCAAAAGCTAATATTATGGAGCGGCAATTATGAGGGGAGCGTTCAGGCGCTGAGGAGGCGCGCTCTTTGCGCCGTCTCGAAGTGTGAACGACCCGTTACCGCTCACCCCTCGAGACGCGTGCTCTGCACGCTCCTCGGGGCGAACGGTGACGGGTTAACTGAACACTTACATGCATAATCGCTTCTTTTTATCCCTTATTTATCCGCTATAGCGGATAATCTTGATTTTATCCCCTATAACGGATAAAATTAAGTTTATCCCCTATAACGGATAAATGAGGAGTCAGAGATCATGATCGTCCACTCTCCCAAAGAACTTGCCCTGCTAGTGACAACCCAACGTAAAAAACTCAAGTTAAGCCAGGCAGACGTAGGTAAGCTGGTGGGCCTCAAACAAGCGACCATATCAGAATTCGAAAATAGACCAGAAAGCACAAAGCTAACCACGTTATTCCACATTTTATCTGCTGTTAATTTAGATATAAATGTCTTGAGTAAAAACAAAAACACGAAACCCAAACTACAATGGAAAGAAGAATGGTAAAAATGAAAAATACTCAGCGTATTCTTAACCTATTAATGAATGGGTTATTGATAGCAAAATTAGAAAAAATAGCGAGCAACCAGCTCACATTCCAGTATCATACAGAATGGTTAAAAACACCTGGCGCAAGACCTATTTCATTGTCGCTCCCTTTACTTGATAAAATATACAGTGGCGATATTGTATATCATTTTTTTGATAATCTGTTGCCGGACAATCCTCAAATACGATCTCGCATTCAAACAATCTTTCAAATTACATCTAATCAACCATTCGATTTACTGGCAGCAATCGGACATGATTGTGTAGGCGCAATTCAGTTAACAAATAACGACGCAATAAGCTTTAAGAAATCCATAGAAGCAGAGCCACTAAACGATAAAGAAATAGCGACTATATTAAAGGGATATCGACAATATCCATTGGGCATGATACCAGAGATAAGTGATTTCCGTATTTCCATTGCTGGTGCACAAGAAAAATCGGCTCTTTTATATTATAACAATAAATGGTGTAGACCACTTGGCACAACGCCAACGACACATATATTTAAATTACCTATTGGCATGATACAACGTCAACAAATTGATTTGAGTGATAGCTGTGAAAATGAATGGCTATGCTCACAAATAATAAGCGCGTTCGGTATGCCAGTTGCTCACTGCGAAATAAAACATTTTTCTGACGTGAAAGTATTAGTTATTAAACGATTTGATCGTCAATTATCACAAGATAAATCCTGGATTATGCGATTACCACAGGAAGACATGTGTCAAGCATTAGGTATTTCGCCTAATTTGAAATACGAAGCGGATGGCGGACCCGGCATAAAAGAAATAATGAATTTATTACTAGGTTCTCAAACACCCGCAGAAGATAGAGAAACTTTTTTCCATTCTCAAATGCTATTTTGGCTGCTTGCTGCGAGTGATGGGCACGCAAAAAATTTCAGTGTATTGATTGAACCTGAAGGTAAATTTAGATTGGCACCACTCTACGATATTATCTCAACCTACCCTTTAATTAAAAATAGACAATTACAAAAACAAAAAATTAAAATGGCAATGTCGCTCAAAGGTAAAAATAGTCATTATCATTGGCATAATGCACAACGTCGACATTTTATCAGCACGGCGAAAGTAGTTAATTTTTCTCCAGAAAGAGCGGAAGTAATACTAGATGATATTTTAAATAGGGTAGATAGCGTTATTGAAAAAGTAAAATCAATTTTGCCAGATACTTTTCCTAAAACCATATCTGAAGCAATTTTTAATGGAATGAAATCAATGCAAGCGCGCTTATCTAGCTAACCTCAAATTATTAACTCGCCCTTCGGGTGCACAAAAAACGTGCGTGCAAAACGGCATTCCTGCCGTTTTGTCGAACCCCGACTGGTCTTCTCGTCCCCGCCGAAATGCACAGATAAAAAAACCCAGCAGAGCTGGGTTTTTTTATCTGGCGTCCCCACGGGGATTCGAACCCCGGTTACCGCCGTGAAAGGGCGATGTCCTAGGCCTCTAGACGATGGGGACGTGATGAGACGCCATTTTTGTTTGTTACTTTTGGAGCTAGCCGGGATCGAACCGGCGACCTCTTGCATGCCATGCAAGCGCTCTCCCAGCTGAGCTATAGCCCCAGATGCAATCTTTTCACTCGATCAGTTTCAATCTGAGAGAGGTTGCGATTCTAGGGAGCAAGGGGGTTACTTGTCAATACGAAATATTGAAAATTAATGACAAAATTTAAGTGGGCCCCTTAGGCGCTCATCACCCCCAACATCGCCTGATCCATACGCAGAACAGCCCGCTCACGTCCAATCAATAAAATCGTTGTATCAATGGGCGGCGATACGGTTCCGCCTGTCATTGCGATTCTAACCAATGGTGCAAACTTACCTAACTTCAATGCATGCATTTCTGCCGCTTGCTGCAACACGTGGTGAATTGCCTCCTTGTCCCACGTTGGTAAATTCACCAATCCATCACGCACGGTTTTTAAAACCGGCATTAGTTCAGGTGTAAACTGCGCTTTCATGTCACCTGCTAATTGAACGTCTGCATAAAAATAACGGCTCTTTTCAGCCATCTCGCGCAACGTTTTAGTACGCTCTGCTTGGGCCGCAATAAGATCAACCAATGTGGGGCCGTTATTAGCATCAATGCCCACTTGTTCCATGTGCCATGCTAATTCGTTGGCAACGTGCGCTGGATCACCTGTCTTAATGTAATGTTGATTCAACCACAATAATTTTTCAGGATTGAAGGCGGCCGGTGAGCGGCTGATATTATTTACATTGAAAAACTGCACCAATTCAGCCATGGAAAAAATTTCTTGATCACCGTAAGACCAACCCAGTCGAGCTAAATAATTTAAGAGTGCTTCTGGTAAAAATCCTTCTTCCCGATATTGCATCACACTCACCGCACCATGTCGCTTTGACAACCGTTTACCATCGCTACCCAAAATCATCGGCACATGCGCATAGTGCGGCGGCGTTGCACCCAGTGCGCGCAAAATATTTATTTGTCGCGGCGTATTATTAATATGATCATCACCACGAATAACGTGCGTAATTTTCATGTCCCAATCATCTACCACGACGGTAAAATTGTACGTAGGTGTTCCATCGCTTCTTGCAATGATCAAATCATCAAGTTCAGTATTTGCAAAACGCAACGTGCCGCGCACCAAATCATCAAACTCAACCACCCCCTCAAGCGGATTTTTAAAACGCACAACAAACGCGCCTTCGCCCGCTTCCTGCAAATGACGGCAGCGGCCATCGTAGCGCGGCTTTTGCTTTGCGGCCATTTGCTCGGTGCGCAGAGCTTCTAAGTGTTCTTTCGAACAATAACAACGATAAGCAGTCCCCGCATTGAGCATATCGGCAATCACATCACGATAGCGGTCAAAATGCTGGGTCTGATAATAAGGGCCCTCGTCATATTGCAGATTAAGCCACTGCATGGCATCTAAAATTGCCTGCACTGATTCGGACGTTGAGCGCTCAAGGTCGGTATCTTCAATACGTAAAATGAATTGCCCTTGCTGTTGCCGAGCGAACAAATAGCTATAGAGCGCTGTTCGCGCCCCGCCAATATGAAGATAACCCGTTGGGCTGGGTGCAAATCGTGTTCTGACCATGATGTGAGCCTTACTTTAAAATCGGTTAAATGGAGCGTATTGTATCAGTGTGAGGTCATAAATCGAATACGCGGGAAGGCATCATGCGACAAATCACCAACCAAACGTTATATATTTTTCTTATCACCACGGCGATTTTGCTGGTTTACTTGCTGGCACCTATACTCACTCCCTTTTTACTGGGCAGCCTGCTTGCCTATTTAAGCGCCCCACTCGTTAAACGACTCGAAAAATGGCATGTGCCGCATATTTTGAGTGTTGCCATTATCTTATTTACCTTCATTGCAACCCTTGGCATCCTTTTGTTACTGATCATCCCTACCATCCATACACAAATCCTGGCACTCATTGAGGCGGCGCCCAAAATCCAGCTCTGGTTTGAAACCAACGTGCTTCCGAAATTTCAGGAATTTATCTCGTTAAACGACATTGAACGCAACCTTCCCTCCACCCTCAAAAATGCAGGGTGGCTATTTGGTACCGTCTTATCATCGGGCTACACCATGCTTGAATGGTTGGTCAATATCGTCTTGACCATCATCGTCACCGCTTATCTATTACGCGATTGGGATACCATTTTGGCAGGTATCAAACGCGCTATCCCCGATAGCGCTCGTCCCACCATGCTGAGTTTTATGAATGAATGTCTTTCGGTATTAGGCGCTTTTTTTCGCGGCCAACTCTTAGTGATGCTAGCGCTTGGCTGTATTTACGGGATCGGTTTGACCTTGATTGGCCTGCGGGCTGGTTTACTCATTGGACTATTGGGTGGTTTATTGAGCATCGTGCCTTTCTTAGGCTCCACGTTTGTCGTTGTCACTTCATGCATCATGGCACTGGTACAATTTGGTGACTGGCACGCATTGACCTCAGTATTTATTGTCTTTCTCATTGGCCAAGCGCTCGAAGGCTATGTATTGACCCCTTATCTGGTGGGCGGACGGCTTGGATTACATCCGGTTGCCGTTATTTTCGCCGTCATGGCAGGCGGCACCTTATTTGGTTTTTTCGGTATTTTACTCGCCCTCCCCGCGGCCGCTGTTTTTATGGTATTCGCTCGCTTTGCCCGTCAGCAATACACGTTCGGGCCAGGTTAACTGTTACATTAGCATGGCATTGACGTGGGCAGGCACACATTCCTTCAGTGTATCCAGGTCATAGCCCCCTTCGAGTACTGACACCAACCGTCCATCGGCATAGCGCTTTGCGATCTTTGCGATTTCTTTCGTCAGCCAGACGTAATCGCTCACCACCAACTTAAGCTCCGCCAGGGAATCATTTTGATGCGCATCAAATCCGGCTGAAAAGAAAATAAACTGTGGTTTAAACCGCGCCAATTGATCAAACCAGGCCGCTTTGACTGCCTCTCGATACACCTTGCCGGTGGTTCCCGCTGGCAAGGGAACCGCCAGCAAATGCTCATTATCTGACTCGGCATCGTAACCAGGATAAAAGGGATGCTCGAAGCTTGAGCAATACATGACGCGCTTATCGTGCTGAAAAATAGCTTGCGTCCCATTACCGTGATGCACATCAAAATCGATAATCGCCACGCGCTCTAGTCCATATTGATTAATCGCGTGCAACACACCAAGCGCCACATTATTAAAAAAACAAAACCCCATCGCTTTTTCGTATTCCGCATGATGTCCGGGCGGACGCACATTACAAAACGCCGCTTGCGCTTTCCCTGTCATCACTAAATCGACGGCAAATGGCACGCTACCCGCGGCGCGCAACGCTGCCTGCAACGTATGCGGATCCATCCACGTATCTTCATCGAGGCTAATGACTTCTTTACGCGGTGCTACCGAGAAAATCCAATCAACATAGTTCTTTTCATGCGTGCTTATTAATTGCTCGCGGGTCGCAAGCGGTGCTTCATAGAATTTGACCGGTTGTTTAAAAGCAAATTCGGCCAAGGCCTTTTCAATGACGATCACGCGATCAGGCCGTTCAGGATGTGCGCCACCTGGATTATGAAGGACACAGGCGGGATGGGAGATGATGGCTAGTGTCATGAGTTCTGTCCCTATTTAGTTGTGCGTAGGCATATATCCATCTGCCTAAGAAATGATATCATACACAGCAATGACTTTTGCAAAATAGGTTAAAAAGCGCATGATACAACTGTCTCTCGCCGAAGCGGCAGCCATCCTTGGACTGACCCCACCCACGACCAGAGTGGCCTTCAGCGGGATCAGCATTGATACGCGCACCTTAGAACCCAACAACCTTTTTATTGCCATTCCGGGTGAAAAAGTCGATGGCCATGATTTCATTGAGATGGCCCGGGAAAAAGGCGCAAGTGCAGCACTTGTGACACAGCGCATGAATTCGGCACTGCCCACACTCACCGTCAACGACAACGTCGCGGCCCTTGGCAAATTAAGCGCTGCCTGGCGCGATCAATTCACCATTCCTTTTATCGCCATCACTGGCAGTAACGGCAAGACAACGCTTAAAAATATGGTTGCTTCCATTTTGGTGGCAGCATCACACGGCGATAAAACCAAGGTACTCGCGACGGCCGGCAATTTTAATAATCATCTTGGTTTACCGCTCACCTTAGCAAGACTCGATCCTCTGCATCGCTATGCGGTGATTGAAATGGGCATGAATCATTTTGGTGAAATTGATTATTTGACCCGATTAGTAAAACCGAAAATTGCCCTCATCACTAATGCTGCGGCATGCCACATCGAAGGCGTTCGCAATGTGGCTGGCGTTGCGCGCGCAAAAGCTGAAATCTTTCATGGTCTGTCCCAGGATGGCATTGCTGTCCTCAATCGCGATGATCCGTTTTACGCTTACTGGCGCGAGCAAATTGATAAACATCGCTGTATCACGTTTGGTTTTCATCCTGACGCTGATGTCACGACCTTAACCGGGCCCGATGGTAAAGAAGCGTTGATAACGATCAAAACACCTGACGGCCAATTAAAATTAAAACGACCGTTACTGGGCAAACACAATATTCTCAACATGCTTGCAGCCACCGCCGCAACGATTGCGCTTCAAATTCCGCTTGATGCAATTAAAACCGGTCTTGAAACGATGTTGCCCGCCAAAGGAAGATTAGAATTACATACCTTGGCAAACGGTATTACTATCATCGATGATACGTACAATGCCAATCCATTTTCACTAGAAGCCGCAATTGAAACCCTTGCTACGTTCGCTGGCAAAAAAATTCTCGTCTTGGGTGATATGAAAGAACTCGGCAGTGAAGCAAAAGAGTTACATTACGAAGCAGGCAAAAAAATCCGTGCCGCAGGCATTGATTATCTTTTCACGTACGGCGAATTAAGTGAAAACACAGCGACTGCTTTTGGTGATGGCGCGCATCATTTTAATAAACAAGATCAGCTGCTCGATGAACTTAAACCCTTTTTAAATAATCAGACTACCATTCTGGTCAAAGGTTCGCGCGCTATGCAGATGGAAAACGTAGTCACAAAACTCGTGGGGTGTTAAATGGCGATCAAGACACCAATTACCATTGCTTATGGTGACGGGATTGGCCCCGAAATCATGCGGGCAACGCTTAAGATTTTGACTGCAGCAAATGCGCGCATAGAACCGGAAGTCATCGAAATCGGCGAAAAAGCCTATCAGCAAGGATTCACTTCTGGCATCCCAGATGAAGCGTGGCAATCACTAAAGCGCACCAAAGTGTTATTAAAAAGCCCGATCACAACGCCACAAGGCGGCGGCTATAAAAGTTTAAATGTCACCTTGCGCAAAACACTGAGTCTTTATGCAAACGTAAGACCGTGTGTTGCTTACGCGCCTTACGTTGAAACGGCGTTCCCCAAACTTGATCTTGTCATCGTGCGCGAAAATGAAGAAGATTTATATGCGGGCATTGAGCATCGTCAAACCGATGAAGTGTATCAATGTTTAAAACTCGTTAGCCGCCGTGGTTGCGAACAAATTATTCGTTACGCATTTGAATACGCACAAAAATTTAATCGCAAAAAAGTCACTTGTTTTACAAAAGATAATATCATGAAGATGACAGATGGTTTATTTCATCGTATCTTCAATCAAATTGCGGCTGAATATCCGTCTATTAAAAATGAACACTACATCATTGATATTGGCACGGCGCTGCTCGCAGCAGAACCAGAACGCTTTGATGTGATCGTCACCTTAAATTTATACGGTGATATTATTTCTGATGTCGCCGCCCAAGTCGCAGGCTCCGTTGGGCTTGCAGGTTCTGCTAATATCGGCAATCAGATGGCGATGTTTGAGGCAATCCACGGTTCAGCACCGGATATTGCAGGCAAAAACATTGCAAATCCGTCCGGACTTTTAAACGGTGCTATTCAAATGCTCGTACACATCAATCAACCTGATATCGCCACACTCATTGAAAATGCCTGGTTAAAAACACTGGAAGATGGCATACATACGGCTGATATTTATTCTGATCAATTCAGCAAAGAAAAAGTAGGCACCGCCCAATTTGCGGAGGCGGTGATTGCACGCTTAGGGCAAAAACCCTCCCATTTTAAACCAGCCAATTATCAACCGGGCGCTTATACCTCCATTGAATGTTATGGTGATACACTCGTAAAACGCAGTAAAAAAGAATTGGTTGGCGTTGATATATTCATTGATAATCCCACTGATATCCCAGCGAGCGAGCTTGCCAAACGTATTGCTACACAGAAAACGCCGCTTGAACTCATTGTCATGACAAGCCGTGGTTTAAAAATTTGGCCAAATAGCACGATCGATGCGCCTTACCTACGCCATTGCTGCTGCCGTTTTCAATCCGCAAAAAACATCAAGCAATTGAAAGCGCTCAATAATGCAGACATCTTGTCATTATTGACGCAATTAAATGGGCTTGGTCTTGATGTCATCAAAACGGAAAATTTGTATACGTTTGATGGTGAATTGGGTTTTACACTCGCACAAGGACAGTAATTTGACAGCGAAACCTTGGGGTCTCTCTGATAGTGATAGCATGAGAATCCAATTGTAAGAGACCCTATTGCATCATTCGTCAATATGCGATACCTTTTTCCGAGCGGAAACAGGAGCCATGCGCGCAATGAAAAAAATCAGTAAATTACCTAGCTTGGAAGCATCATTCACTGAAGTTTCGACGCTCATTGATAAAATGGAACACGGCGAGTTAACGTTAGAACAATCACTGCAACATTTCGAACGCGGCATTGTTCTGATTAAACATTGTCAAAAACTTCTTAACGAAGCTGAACAAAAAGTCCAAGTCCTCATTGAAGCCAATAACCAGGCCGAACTCGCTCCTTACGGTGATGATAAAACAGAAGGCACGGAAAAGAATGAGAATCAAGAATGAGCTTGCGTTAGAAGAATTATTTGAACTTTGTGATAAGCGCTTAAAAAATGTTTTCGCTAACTACTTGTTAGACATTCCCTCCATTGAATTAAGAGATGCGATGGAATACACCTTATCCAATGGTGGTAAACATCTGCGTCCCATGCTCATCTATGCAACAGGTCATATTTTTGGCGCCACTTGGGACGATCTCGATATCCCTGCGAGCTCCGTTGAATTGATTCACACCTATTCATTAATCCATGACGATTTACCCGCCATGGATGATGCTGACTTACGTCGCGGCAAACCCAGTTGTCATAAAGTATACGGCGAGGGAATGGCTATTTTAACCGGGGACGCCTTGCACACGCTTGCGATGCAAATCATCGCCGCACACCCTGCGTCACTCCCTGCCGCAAAACGCATTCAAATGTTAGGTGTATTAAGTCAAGCATGCGGGCCCTATGGCATGGCGGCAGGACAAGCGCTTGATATCGCAATCATGCATGAAGACACGGTTTCTATCCCACTCTTGAATGATATTTACCGCTTAAAAACAGGCCGATTATTTTCGGCGTGTATTGAACTCGGCCGGCTTGCCTCAACTGATGATGATGAATTCAACCAGGAAGCGCTAGCGGTTTTTAGTGATCGCATTGGCCTTGCCTTCCAAATTCAAGATGATATTCTTGATATCGAAACCAACACTGAATTACTTGGAAAGCAACAAGGTACTGATTTAAAAAACAATAAAATTACTTACCCAAAACTTGCCGGTTTAGGTGAAGCAAAAGCCAAAGTCAACTCACTTTACGAAGAAGCTTTTGCTGCCATTCATCATTTTGGCAATAAGGCCCTGCTCTTACGCGAACTTGCTGAATCCATGTTAAAAAGACGCAAATAAATCTGCTTATCATTTAGCCTTCTCAGTACAGCATGGTCATGCTTCCTTATGCCCCCTATTTGCGCTAGTATGATTGAACAACGATAGATTGACGATTAAATTTTAATCGATTTGATACGTTAGCAAAAAGAGAGTGGGAGGGGCGCATGCAATTTGCCATTATATCGACAAAACAAAAACCATCGATCTCTATTCATTTCGGTAACACACTTGCATCACAGTTGCACAAAAAACAAAAAAACGCCATTCTGTCAGGACTACAACTTGCGCTCATTGATTGCGAATCAAAAGGCATTCAGCTTGATGACGATTATCTCTTGCTAGGCGTTGAAACCTTGCCGGATGAACAATACAACCTACTCTGTGTTGATAGTAAAAGTAAGCGGCTTACGCCCTCATTACTCAATACAAAAAATATCACGATCACGCCATTTGAAATCAAGGATGAATGGTTCTTTAGCGATAACCTATCAACCCTACCAAGAACTTCTCTCATTCAAACGATGATCATGGATTTTGAAACGCATGCAAAACCACTCGAACCTTTACTCATTGAACCACAAGAAGATGCTTATCACCCGCACTTACTGAAGCACGAATTTCCGCAATTCGAAGAAAAATTACAACTTATTAAAGCCACATTAGAGTTATATAAAAAATCGAAAAAAAAATTAAATTCCAATAAAAATATAATGGCAAGTGAACTTAAAGAAGTTAAGGCCGATGATCAGTATCCACTACTCGAAATCGATTTTAATATAATCTCAGAAAAAATCACCACACTCACAACAAACATGCGAGCAAATGAAATACGTTATTCAGATTATCAACAAGACATCTGCAAAGCGTGGCTATTATACCAAGCACTTAATAACAAACGTGATCACATCAAAAAACACTTAGCTTGGCAAATCATTTGCGGCATAAAAGAATATTTTGATGAAGTGTTAACTGAAATCGCTAATCTTAACGAAGAAAAGCAAAAAATCAAAATTGAAAGCTTTAATAAACATTTTGACGGTTACATGCAAATTAAAAATGGTCAAAATACATTATCGGTTTATGAAGTTTATACTCAGTTTTGTCAATTATCGTTTGATGACATCGCCACTAAAATAGTGAAATTGCTAAATGAATGTAACACCACCTTTTTTTTCACCTCGAGTAAATTAACGAATCTCTCAAAAGGATTACAATCAGAGCATTATAAAATTGATTACATTCGCAATTTTATAGCAAAAAACACTTATCAATTTACCTGGAATGGCGTCAAGGAGCTTGAAGAATCCATACTTGATGCAAAAGATCAATTAGCTTTCGCCATTGATAGCGATAACTTACTAATACTTCGCACCATTACCAAACTAGACTTCGCCTTGCTTGATACTGCGATTAAAACGCTACGACAAGCTATAACAGAAGCAAAAGAAAGACTGCGTGAAAAAGCAAAGATAAGGGATAAAAAACCGGAGCGCCAACCGCTTACACAAGAACTCATTTCTCCAATTGCGCCCACTATTAAAACGCCGCTGCTATCAACACCCCACCCAAATCGGCCTTCGTTTTTCAAAAGCCTATTTTGCTGTTTTGGGGGCAGCAGCGAGCCGCATCGTGAGAAGATGCCGATTAAAAATCGGCACTGACATTTGAGGAGGTGGCAATTCATTCGTATTGCTTCGCTACGCTGGCATGACACAGTTTGATGAACATTCTCAAAAAATGCGTTTCCAGTGACAAAAATGACTTGCATATTTTTCTATGCTTTACCCATAAAATCGGATAAACTTTGCGCATTGACACTAAAAAAGCTTGAACCATAATGTACTGCCCATTCTGTCATAAAGGCGATACAAAAGTCATCGATTCTCGCTTGATCCGGGAAGGCAACCAGACGCGTAGACGTCGGGAGTGCCCAGATTGTAAAGAGCGATTTACGACCTATGAGAGAGCTGAGATCTCCCTCCCCCGCATCATTAAACGAGATGGCCGCAGGGCTCCCTTTAGTGAAGAAAAATTACGGGCAGGGATGTTACGGGCGCTGGAAAAACGCCCCGTAAGTATGGAGAATATCGAAAACGCTATCATGCGCATCATCCATAAGGCAATGACGCGAGGTGAGCGCGAGCTCGGCGCGAAAGAAATCGGTGAATGGGTGATGGAAGAATTACATCAGCTCGACCAGGTGGCTTATGTTCGATTTGCCTCTGTGTATCGTAGCTTTCAAGATATTGACGAATTCCGAAAAGAAATAACTAAATTGAGTCGACATGCCAAACGAAACCAATCAAAATCCTCCTGAAATGAACAGTATTAACCCGGTTGCAAGACATAATGCACGCCGCTATGCCTTACAAGCCATGTATCAATGGCAGATTGCCGGCGCATCCCTTGCTGATATTGAAGCTGAATTTTTAACGTATCACATCGATAAAAAGCTCGATTTGAGTTACTTCAAAGAACTGGTGCATGGCATTCCAAAGCACCAACACGAAATCGATCAAGCGATTCAACCGTTTCTTGGCCGCAGCATGCATGAAATTGATCCTATTGAACTCGCTGTTCTCCGCTTGGCAACATACGAGCTGATCAAGCGCCCTGATGTTCCCTATCGCGTCATCATCAATGAAGCCCTTGAATTAACAAAGAAATTTGGCTCCATTGAAGGCCATAAATTCGTTAATGGCGTACTTGATCGCGTCGCCAGGAAAAACCGGCAGGATGAGGTTACTATTAAAAAAGCGTAGGGCTTTAACGGCAGATGACTGAATTCGATATCATCAAGCATTACTTCACCCGACAAACAAGGCAGCGCGCCGATGTTGCTTTGGGTATTGGTGATGATGCCACCATTGTAAACGTTCCAGTCGACAAACAACTTGTCATCACCACAGACACTCTTTCTGCTGGCATTCATTTTCCCTCTGAAACACCGCCCAATGCCATCGGACATAAAGCACTGGCGGTTAATTTAAGCGATCTTGCCGCGATGGGGGCACACCCTGCGTGGATCACTCTCTCCCTCACCTTGCCTTCGTTTGATGCCGCTTGGTTAAACGCATTTTGCGATGGTTTTTTTGCGCTCGCAAACACCCATGATGTAGCACTAATTGGCGGTGATTTGACCCATGGACCGCTTAGCATCACGGTAGCAGCCCTGGGACTCATTCCAGCGCAAAAGGCACTCTTACGATCAGCGGCAAAGCCAAATGATCTCATCTATGTCACTGGCACGCTTGGTGATGCAGGACTTGCCTTGCTCGGATTACAACAAAAAATAACGATGGATCCTACCATCCAGACCAAACTGCTTGAAAAGCTCAACTATCCAACGCCGCGTGTTAAAGTTGGCGAAGCATTACAAGGTATTGCACATGCTGCAATTGATGTTTCGGATGGGCTAGCGTCTGATCTCTCACACATACTCGATGAAAGTAACGTGGGTGCGCGCATTAATGTCGATCAACTCCCGCTTTCCGATGCGCTAAAAACAGTGCTTGATAAAAATGCGGCGATCAAGCTTGCATTAAGCGCGGGTGATGATTACGAATTATGTTTTACCATTCCACCGCAACATCGTGAACAACTGACAAAGCTTGTTCCCTGCCGCATCACTTGCATCGGTGAAATAACCGCTGAAAAAGGCTTATTATTGCATTATCAACAGGGGAATCCCTATCATGGCGACATTATCGGTTACCAACATTTTTGAAAAATGGCGCTCCCGCAAAAAAACGATGCAAGCGTTGCCTAATAATGTTTGGCAAGACCCCTTCACTTTTATCGCGTTTGGTTTTGGTGCGGGCACGATGCCGTTTGCGCCAGGCACGTTTGGCACGCTGCTAGCAATTCCATTCTATCTGCTCATTGCATCACTCCCACTCACGTACTATCTTGGTTTCGTCGTTATTTTTATTGGCATCAGCACATGGCTGTGTGAACGTGTTCATCAACAAATAGGCGAACACGATCACCCTGGTGTCACCATTGATGAATTTGCTGGCTTTTTTGTGACGATGATTAATGCGCCAAAAGGCGCCGCATGGGTCATATTAGGCTTTTTACTCTTTCGCTTTTTTGATATTGTAAAACCGTGGCCGATACGCTTACTCGATGAAAAAATTGCAAATGGCTTTGGTACCGTGATTGATGATGTGGTTGCGGGCTTTTACAGCTTTATTATCCTTCAATTAATAGGTTATGTTGTATGACACACTGGTTACCCGCCGCTATTCTTTCGTTGCTGAGCTTTGGCTTCTGGGGTTTATTCACCAAATTTGCAATCCTGCATGTTGATTCAAAAAGTGCTCTCATTTTTCAAACGGCCGGTGTTTTGCTCGTTGGGCTTTTTATTCTAGGCATGATGAACTTCAAACCGGCGAGTGATCTTAAAGGGATTGGCTTTGGTTTATTAACCGGTATCGCTTACGGGCTTGGCTGTCTTTTTTATTTTATAGCGGCCGATAAAGGCAAAATCACCACGGTTGTCACTCTCACCGCGCTCTATCCGCTGGTTACCATTTTATTATCCTATTTTTTACTGCGTGAAGCGGTGAGTGCAAAACAATGTCTTGGCATTGCGCTTGCCCTATTTTCGATTTATCTATTATCGAGCTGAGCGTGCAAAAATCGTCTCTG
>Ga0155585_1080_pt1 | contig 14621 bp, 10 predicted proteins | sample RifCSPhighO2_12_FD_107242 | JGI IMG/M metagenome (GOLD analysis project Ga0155585, IMG submission 107242) | Gammaproteobacteria bacterium RIFCSPHIGHO2_12_FULL_43_28 | reverse complement strand
AACCTTTATCTCATTTTATTTATCATATAATTACAACCTTAAGAATTTCTTAAATAATCTTAACTATATTTGAGCAAATCATGTGCAAAGTTCGTTTAATCGATTGGCAACCAAATTGATGCGCTCATGTACCTCGTGTGAGGTCAATGTAAATCGTAGTCGCGTTGGGCCATCTAAACGAAAGACGGGTGGGTTGCGTTGAATAAGCAGAATAATTTTTGCGGGATTAATATTCGGTTTATCACCAAATTCAAATTTACCACCTCGTGTATTTGCCTCAATTTTTGTAACGCCTAATGCATCTGCTTTTAATTTCATCTCAGTGATGGCAATAAGATTTTTTAATGGATCAGGAAGTAATCCAAATCGATCAATCATTTCAACTTGAATATCATCCAATGCCGATTGATCCTTTGCAGTTGCAATGCGCTTATAAAATTGTAAACGCAATTGCACATCACTAAGATAATCTTCTGGGATAAGTGAGGTAACGTGTAAATCAATTTCTGAGCCATGATGCAATAGTGTTTTATCTAATTCAGGTTCTCTACCTTCTTTCAGGGCATCGACGGCGCGAGTTAATAATTCCATATAAAGACTAAAACCAATTGCTTCCATGTCACCGCTTTGTTCTTCTCCTAACAGTTCACCTGCACCGCGAATCTCAAGATCGTGTGTCGCGAGTGTAAAGCCAACACCAAGATCATCCAGCATGGCAATGGCTTCCAAACGTTTTTGCGCATCATTCGTCATAGCATTTTTTTCAGGGGTCAATAAATAAGCGTAAGCTTGATGATGTGAACGCCCAACGCGACCGCGTAGTTGATGTAATTGCGCTAAACCGAATTTATCCGCGCGATGGATGATAATCGTATTCGCCGTTGGAATATCAATACCGCTTTCAATGATAGTTGAGCATACAAGTACATTTGCTTTTCGATGATAAAACGTTGACATGATGCGCTCTAATTCGCGTTCGTGCATTTGACCGTGCGCAATCGCAACCCGTGCCTCAGGCACCAGTTTTGCGAGCTCATCAGCTTTTTTATTAATGCTTGCAACCTCATTATGCAAGAAATACACTTGACCGCCGCGTAATATTTCACGTTGTATCGCCTCTTGAATAATGTGTAACTGATATTCATGAACAAATGTTTTAACGGCCAAGCGTTTTAATGGCGGTGTCGCAATAATCGAAAGATCACGAATACCGGAGAGTGCCATGTTGAGTGTGCGTGGAATCGGTGTTGCCGTTAAGGTTAAAAGATCAACATTTGCGCGTAGACTTTTTAGTTTTTCTTTTTGTTTAACCCCAAAGCGATGCTCTTCATCGATAATGATTAAGCCGAGTGATTTAAAGGTAACATCACTTTGCAATAGTTTATGCGTGCCAATCACAATGTCAACTTGACCGTTTGCAAGTTTTGTTAGCGTGGATTGTTGTTCTTTACCAGATCTGAAACGTGACAAAAGCTCAACCTTCACAGGCCAATCAGCAAAGCGATCTTGAAAATATTGAAAATGTTGTTGTGCGAGTAAGGTGGTTGGGACGAGTAATGCCACTTGTTTATTATTATGAACGGCGAGGAAGGCTGCTCTCAATGCCACTTCCGTTTTACCAAAGCCAACATCCCCGCAAATAACGCGATCCATTACCTTCGCTGACATCATGTCCTTAAATACATTTTCAATCGCCTGTAATTGGTCGGGTGTTTCTTCAAAAGGAAATTCAGTGCAAAAGGCCGCATATTGTTCTTCGGGCAACTCATGCTGAAAACCAGGCCGTGCTTCGCGTTTAGCATAAAGATCGAGTAATTCAGCGGCAACATCGCGGATTTTTTCTGCTGCTTTCTTTTTTGTACGCTGCCATTGATCGGTACCTAATTTACTAATGGGCGCTGTTTCTGGCTCTGCACTTGTATAACGGCTAATTAAATGTAATGAGGCAACGGGTACATATAATTTATCATTGTTTTGATATTCAAGGCTGAGAAATTCTGCCATTTGATCGCCAATGGTGAGTGTCTGCAAGCCTCGATATCGACCTACGCCGTGATCGATATGTACAATAGGATCATCGATTTTTAATTCAGTTAAATCTTTAATTAATCGATCGGTATCTTGCACGCTTTTTTTACGTAAACGTCGCTGCATCACGCGCTTACCGTACAATTGTGTTTCAGTAAGAACGGTGATTGCCGGTTCTTCGAGTTGAAATCCTGTCTCGATTGGCGCTACAGCGATGCCAATGCCTGCATGACTAGTTAAAAAATCATTCCAGGTTGAAAAATAGGTGGGCGTTAAGGAAATAGTTTTAAATAACTGTAATAACACCTCACGACGACCCATGGTTTCTGCGCAAAATAAAATACGATTTTTGCAGTTTTCAGCAAATTCCTTGAGTGGTTGCAGTGGTTGTGATGCCTTATGATCAATATCAATCAGCGTAACGGGCGCCGTTTTAAAATAGTAAGCATTATCTGTTTGTGTATGATTGATTTCAATTTGCAAAAAGGGTTTGAGTGCCTTTGTAATCGCTTTGCTGTCGATAAAAACTCGTTCCGGCGGCAGGAGCGGGCGCAATAAATCATAACGGCCTTGCTCATAGCGTAAGGCAATTTCACGGTTAAATTCGTCTATTTTTGCAGCGATATCACCAATGGTGACAATTAACGTTTGTTGCGGCAGATAATCAAAAAAAGTCGCGGTTTCGGTAAAGAACAGCGGTAAATAATATTCAATGCCAGGTGGACAGATACCGTCACTCACATCTTGGTATATCGGGCAGCTGAGTGGATTGCCATGAAATTGATTGCGCCAGCTATTGCGGAAATATTCGATAGATTCTTTCGTTAATGGAAATTCTTTTGCTGGGAGTAAATTAATCTCAGCAATTTTCTCAGTGGACCGCTGTGTTTCAGTTGAAAAATAGCGAATGGAATCAATTTCATCATCAAATAAATCAATGCGAAATGGGTGCTGACTACCCATCGGAAACAAATCAACAATCGAACCTCGCACAGCAAATTCACCATGTTCACGTACTTGATTTGTTGCATGATAACCGGCTCGCGTTAAGCGTGTGCGTAAGGAATCGATATTTAATTGATCACCCACCTTTAATACAAAACTTTGTCCATCAAGATAATACTGCGGCGCGAGCTTTTGCATGAGCGTGGTGATGGTGGTGATAATAGCGCCTTGTTTTAATTGCGAGAGACGCGAGAGGGTTTTTAATCGATCAGAAATAATATCCTGATGCGGTGAAAAATGATCATAGGGCAGTGTTTCCCAATCGGGGAAGAGTAATGGCGTCTCCATTTTATTGGTAAAAAATGGCAACTCTTCTAACAGATGCGCAACCGTCAGGTTATCTTCTGCAATAATGAGGATGGGTTGTTGCCGCATGGCGAGCAGACTGGATAACGCTAAACCAATACTTCCGCCGTACAAATTTTTCCAGGCGATGGTTGGATTGGCTAGGTTTGGAGTAGGCGGTTGAAAAATATGGGTTTTTTGCATGACGGTCTTCAACTGATGGCAAGGTTAGTGGATTTTTGCGCTATTGTAACAGGTGAGCGTAGAATGTGAAGTCTTTGTGGCGTGGGTGTCCTGTTAACTTCATTTAAATAGGGTTAAGATAAGTCATTTTAAAATACACGAGGGTGTGGGATGATTACCAGCAGAAACGAAGAGTTTTCCCAGCAAGCTTTTTCTTCATCTGAATTCGATCAATCAATTAACGTAGCACTGAAGAATATTTACGATGCAGCCACCAAAGCACTCTCTAATCCTGAGCTTGCTATTTTTAAGCTATGCTGGGCTAATCTCACCAATCCTATTGATCTTAAAAGCATTGATGATGTGAACCAATATTATGGTTTTATGTTGGATCATGGTATTGAAAATAATTTAAAAGCTTATTGTGATAAGTATAATCTGCCGCGTGAAAAAATAGATTCTAGCGTAAAAGAAATGATTAGGCTTTTTGCGAGATTCATTCATCAATTATATAAACTTAAATTTCAAATGGTCGCCATCGAAGAACGGTATCATCAGTCGCAGCAAGATCAATGCCTGGTGAATGAAATTGAACTTAACATCAATAACGTTGACCTTGAAAAAAATGAACGTAGCTTAATGGTGAATGAATCGTTCCTTTATTCTGTACTTAAAGAATTGCATGCTAATGGATTGTATCACGCAGAATTGGAACGAAAACGTATTTGCTGGGACACGCAGTCAAGCAAATTGAGTTCAGAACTATTCAATCAATTAAAAGCGCTGCCTGACATTTCGGTAATCAATAAAACCATTACGAATTTTCATCAAACCTATGAGCTAAAGCAAAAGCAAGAACGAAAAACATACCGCCGCGATCTAAGGCAATATAAAAACAATATTGATACAGCAAGAATTCAATTTGATCGAGTCGACCAGCGTTTCAATCAATATCGGCAAACAATACTTAAAAATACGATTGAGCAGGCGGTAAGTCTTGCGAAAGCAAGTCAAGAAATAACTCAGCTAAAGACGTTTACTATACTCTCATTATTGAAGGAATTAACGAATGAGGGTACTGAATTGCAAACGATAGCAAAAGATTTATGTCTTCTTAATCAAAGTAATTTGTCTAAATTCACGTTCGGTTTTTTGGGTTCAAATTGGGGTGCAGTTGCTAAGATGCTTAGCGATGAAACGCCCCAACTTTTATTATTCATCACGAATTTGCAAACGCGATACTACGATGTCATTAAATTGGGAAATCATTTAGATCATTTAGATCAGTTAAATAGAATAGCATTATCAAAAGAACGCCAACTTTCATTTTTGAGCGAGACCATAAAGAGTCGACAAAAAAGACAAATAATGATAGCAAGCGACATAAAAAATAAGTTGTCTCAGCTCAGTGAAATTATTCAGGGTCATATTGCCATTAATCACAGCTATTCAACGTATAGCAAGGAATTTATCAAGCGTCACTGGGGGAAACTGTTATTAGGTAGTTTTAGTGGTGCTGGCGCAAGTACAACGGCCGCTATGCTTTTTTTATCAGGAACACCTGTCATCGTTTTAATTCTCACGGGTACCTTTCTGGGGCTTTCTTCCGGTGCGGGCACCGGTCTTGTTTGTGATCAAATTAAACCGACAAATGAGAGTAGCATGCAGGGTGAAAAGCAACCCTTGCTTGCGCCCAAGTATTCATTTTGTGAGCCCGTTGAATATCCCATTCTGGAAATGAAATCAGTGGGCCTGACTGAAACAGATCAAACTGTAGAATGGTTTGTTCCGCTTGTTTACGATGTAATCATCGATAATGCACCAGCAGCGAATGCGCCAACGGCAAGCACTTGGTCGGATTACATGCCTCAGGTTTCATTCCCTTCATTTCCATTTTGGAATAGAACGAATAATACGATGACAGCAAAGCCTCTGAATCGTAACGATGAGATTCCAAGAAACGTATAATTGGCTGTATAATCGCTTAGATTTTTTCAACAGGATACCGATGTGAAGAATACATTAACGTTTCAACCACCTGTGATCGCTCATCGTGGTGCGAGTGCTTACGCACCTGAAAATACCATGTCAGCTTTTACGAAAGCGGTGCAACTCGGCATTAAGTGGATCGAATTTGATGTAATGCTCGCTGCTTGTGGTGAAATGATTATCTTTCATGATGAAACGCTGGATAGAACGACGGATGGAAAGGGAGAGGTTTACCGTTTTCCTTATTCGTATTTACACACGCTTGATGCAGGCAAATGGTTTGCCCCTACCTTTTCGGGTGAAAAAATCCCAACCTTTAGTGAAGTCATGACCTTTCTTGAAGAAACGTCCATTTATGCAAACGTTGAAATTAAACCAGCACCCGGTCAGGACAAGGAATTGGTGCTGCGTTTGGTAGAAGAAATTGAAACGCATTTTAAACACTTAAAATCCAAACTACTTTTTTCAAGTTTTTCGGCAAAATCGCTGCGTTATCTTCGTAAACGCATGCCAGAGGCAAACATCGGTTTACTGTTGCATCACTGGAAACGCCATTGGGCTGCTACCTCAGATAAGTTGAAATGTATTGCAATTCACGTCAACCATGAAATCCTGACACCGGATGCGGCGCGCAATATTAAAGACATGGGGCAGTCGCTGCTGTGTTATACCGTTAACAATCCAGCGCGAGCAGCGGAGCTTTTTAGTTGGGGCGTTGATGCCGTTTTTTCTGATGCACCTGATAAGATTTTGATATAATAGAAACTACTAATTCTCCGTTTCCGTGGGGCGAAGCTAATGAACTGGGTCGATTATATTATTCTAGGTGTCTTTTTATTCTCCATATTGGCAGGTTTTGGACGTGGATTTGTCAAAGAAATTGTTTCACTCATCACGCTTGTCCTTGCCTTTATTATTGCCATTAAATTTTCCCAGCAATTAGCTAATTATTTGACCTCTACACAGGCGGCGCAACAAGTTATTTCCCAAACTACGACCGCCATTGGGGTGAGTGCTACACAGCCAGCTTCTTATCTTGCCGTTGGCATAAGCTTTACGTTGCTCTTTGTGGCTACAGTCATGGTTGGTTCGATCGTTGGTTATTTTCTTAATATGGCTTTTCAGTTCGGTATATTAGGCTTTGGTAATCGACTTTTTGGTGCGGCATTTGGTCTCTTGCGCGGCTTTTTATTTATTTTAGTGATTATATTTGTCATCCAGCTGACACCGATTAGCCAAGAACCATGGTGGGACGCCTCACGATTAGTAAATGCTTATCAACCTGCTGTGCAATGGCTTGCCCGTGTTGTTTCCCCCGGCCTTGAAAAATTAAGGGCAAAATTTGGTGATACGGTGCAAGATGTCGGCTCGCAATTTCAGGGTATTTCAAATACGTACCGGGGATTTGGGCAGTAGGGGGTAGCTACGCTTACCCCATTCATTTCACAAACCTATCCATCAGCTCATTCACTGGCATGTTTTCGAGTTTATCTGCCTCATGGAACTGTGTCATGCCAGCCGCACGTTTTTTGTGCGAGGTGGCATCCAGCAAATGCTTAAAAATAATTAGAAGTTAAGCACAGCTCGCATGGCTGCTTTTTTTCAAAAACCTGGATGCCAGCTAAAAGCGCGCTGGCATGACACAGTTTGATGGATGTTCTCGCTGTTACCATTCATTTCACAAACCTATCCATCAGCTCATTCACTGGCATGTTTTCGAGTTTATCTGCCTCTTTGAATAACGCTAACAATTCCTGGACATGTTTATCGGGATAGAGTGTTGTCATGTTCTTTTCGAATTTTTGATATAACAGCGGTATGCCATCTTTTCTACGGCGGCGATGACCAATGGGATATTCAACCGTGACTTTATCCGTCTTCGAACCATCCTTAAAATAAATCTGTATTGAATTCGCAATAGATCGCTTTTCAGGATCAAGATAATCTTTCGAAAATTGTTTATTTTCTTCAACGCTCATCTTGTTGCGTAATTCATCGATGCGCGGATTGCTTGCATAATTATTTTCATAATGATCGGCAGTTAAATCACCTTCGAGTAAGGCAACAGCAACCATGTATTGCAAACAATGATCACGGTCAGCAGGGTTATGTAGGGGGCCTGATTTGCTAATAATACGAATCGCTGATTCATGGGTGGTTAAGCTAATTTTTTCAATCTCATTTAAACGCTGTTTGACGTTGGGATGCAATTTGACAGCGCATTCAACCGCCGTTTGTGCATGAAATTCAGCCGGATAGGAAATTTTAAATAACACATTTTCCATGACGTAAGCACCAAACGCTTGTGAGCGTTTAAGTGGTTTACCCTGCATGAGAGAATCATAAAATCCCCATTTTTTAGCGGTCAAAACGCTGGGATAACCCATTTCACCTAATCGTGTTAACCAGGCAAGACGCACAGCACGGCTGGTGGCATCCCCGGCGGCCCAGGATTTACGTGAGCCTGCATTGGGTGCATGACGATACGTGCGTAACGCCGCACCATCTAACCATGCTTGTGATAGGGCATTAATAATTTCTTCTTTAGAACCACCGAGTAAATACGTCGCAACCGCGGTTGATGCTATCTTTACTAAAATAACATGATCAAAGCCCAAGCGATTAAAGCTATTTTCAAGTGCCAAGATACCCTGAATTTCATGTGCTTTAATCATGCTGTACAAAACATCTTTCACGACAAGCGGGGCTTTACCTTCATGAAGCGCTTTACGACTGAGATAGTCAGTAACCGCGAGAATTGCACCTAAATTATCAGATGGATGTCCCCACTCAGCAGCAAGCCATGTATCGTTATAATCAAGCCAACGAACTAAGGTGCCAATATTAAAGGCGGCGAGAATGGGATCAAGCAAATAGGAAGTACCAGGAACGCGTGCACCAACGGGAACTTCTGTACCAGGGATAATGGGGCCAAGTAGTTTTGTGCAGGCAGGATAATTTAGCGCGAGTACCGCACAACCAAGTGCATCCATCAAACATAAACGGGCGGTTTCATAAGCAAGTTCGTTATAGTCCTCGCTATCTGTTACATAATCTGCAATTGCAACCAGTTCTTTATCTGGTTCAGGTCGACTATTTTCATCCACTGTATGTGCTGACATGTTTCATTTAACCTCTTTGATCAACAGGGACAAAGGCGCGCGGCCCTGGACCGTTATAATTTGCTTCCGGTCTAATCAAACGATTATTACCGCGTTGTTCAAAAATATGTGCACTCCAACCGGTCAACCGCGACATCACAAAAATCGGCGTAAAGAGCGGTGTTGGAATACCGCAAAAGTGATACGCAGATGCGCTGTAAAAATCAAGATTGGGAAATAATTTTTTCTCATCCCACAGTACTTTTTCAATGGCTTCTGAGACAGGGTAAAGATAACCATCGCGTGCATTTGCTGATAATTTTTTCGACCATTCTTTGATGATATCAGAGCGCGGATCTGATTTTTTATAAACCCGATGACCAAATCCCATAATTTTCGCTTTCTTGGCAAGCAATTCGCGGACACCTTTTTCCGCCTGCTCCGGTGTTTTGTAGTTACTAATTAAGCGCATTGCTTCTTCATTCGCACCGCCGTGTAATGCACCGCGTAACGTACCAATCGCAGAAACAATAGCTGAATAGAAATCTGATTCAGTGGAGGCGGTGACGCGTGCTGCAAACGTCGATGCATTCAATTCGTGTTCAGCATATAGAATGAGTGACACATCAACCGCACGACGCATTTCATCGCTTGGTTTTTCACCATGCAATAAATACAAGAAATAACCTGCGACCGTAGGTTCATTGCTATTCCAGGTTTCGATTTTTTCATTGAATTGATGGAATCGATACCAGTAGAGCAGTATGCTTGGCGTGCAAGCAATTAAACGATCCGCAATTTGATGATCTTTGTAATGCGTTGATTCTGATTCAAGCGTACCTAACATTGAGATACCAGTGCGCAAGACTTCCATCGGATGCGCAGAACGTGGCATTAATTCTAACACCGTTTTTAATTCGTTAGGTATGCGACGTAATTTAATGAGTTTTTCACGATAAGCGTGCAACTCAGCGCTTTTGGGCAAGTTACCATAAGTCAGTAGAAAAGCGACTTCTTCAAACGTGGATTTCGCGGCGAGTTCATGAATATCAAAGCCGCGATACGTTAGTCCTAATCCTTCCTTGCCAACGGTTGAAATGGCAGTATCTCCAACAATAATACCTTCCAGACCGCTTGATTTTGCCGTCATGTTACGTTTTCCTTCTGCTATCATTCCTTTTTCCTCAAGATTAAATGAGACGTGCTGTGCTATTTTTCAGTTTGACTGAACAATTGGTCGAGCAATTGTTCGTAATGATGATAATCCAACACGTCGTATAATTCTGCACGTGTTTGCATTGTATCAAGCACTGGTTGCTGTGTGCCTTGTGTACGTATGGTTTCATAGATATTTGCTGCGGCTTTACTCATGGCACGAAATGCACTGAGCGGATAAAGAATAAGTTTGATACCAGCTGCTGCCAGATCTTCTTTGTTGGTAAGTGGTGTCACGCCAAATTCTGTCATATTAGCAAGCACAGGCAGGCTACATTGTTGCGTCACTGTACGATACTGATCGATGGTTGTCGCCCCTTCAAAAAATATCATTTCAGCCCCAGCATCAATATATTGGTGTATGCGTTCTATCGATTTTTCTAAACCTTCTATGGCGAGCGCATCTGTTCGCGCCATGATAGTAAAAGTGGAATCTGTTTTTGCGTCGATGGCGGCTTTAATACGATCACACATTTCATCACTACTAACAATTGCTTTCTTGGGGCGATGACCGCAGCGCTTTGCTTCAACTTGATCTTCAAGATGCACGCCCGCCGCTCCTGCGCGGGTCAAGGTTTTGATGGCGCGTGCAATGTTAAAAGCGGAACCCCAGCCGGTATCAATATCCACCAAAAGTGGTAAATCACACGCATAGGTGATACGACTCACGTCTTCGACCACATCATTGAGATTGGTGATGCCTAAATCGGGCAGTCCGAAAGAAGCATTCGCGACGCCTGCGCCAGAGAGATAAATGGCTTTAAAGCCCGCACGTTTCGCGAGTAAGGCAGTGTAAGCATTAATGGTGCCAACAATTTGTAGAGGGGATTCTGTTAAAAGCGCTTGCCGCAATCCGAGCCTGTCCATGCCGAATTCTCCATTTGCCAAGTGTGGGCTGTCCAGATGGGTGAAAAGTTGTCTCGTCATCGTGTTATTGAGACAGCTTCTAGTCAGAAGCTTTCACTCCCCGGGACGGGCTCGAACCGCCGACCCAGTGATTAACAGTCACTTGCTCTACCGACTGAGCTACCGGGGAATTCTATATCCTGTACTGTGCGTGAATAGTAATATCCGTTATTTGAATCGTCAACAGGTTTTTTTTTACTTATTTTATAATGAGCTAGTCTGGGTATTTTGAGGTCATTTTTTAGCCTGCACACTATCCTTAGACGGTGTAATCACTTATTATGTTGGCTGTTGCAGGGAGCTTTTCTACCAATGATCATCCATCATTCAATGGGAGCGCGTTTGCTGGTTGTCTTTTCCATGACGTACCCGCCGCTTGGGTATGACCCCGTTAGTCTCAGTATTAATGGTATTTCATTTAGAGCGAGACCCCTAGCACGTTGTATTCAGATTAAAAATAATTACCTATTCCATAAGCTGACGTTACTCACATCGTTTTTAGGGCTACCCAATCGTTTGCTTAATGAGGCAGCAGGGCAGTCGTCCTATAATATTTTTTGTAACCTCATTGGCTGGCAGGATAATGCTAGCGCTAGCAAAAAAGCAGTCAATTTTATCTCGGTACCGATCGTAACAACTTGGCACTTGGTGACGATCGTGCCAAGGGTGGTGGTTAATTTGGTAAAACTTATGACTGAGTTGCTGCCTGCCGCCTTCTGTGTATTCTCTAATCAAGGTGTAAAGTTCACCATGAGAGCAATGATGGGGGCGGGGCATCCAGCAGAAAAAATCTTTGCTACCGTGGGCTATCTTGCTGCGACAAGCATTTATTACGGCTTTCGCACGCTTCATTTTATTGGCCGTGCGATCACATCACCGATACTAGGTGGCGATGCTGCCTTTCGTCTGGGGCGAAAGCTCGGCGAACGGATCATTGGCAAGCAATCGATTAGTGCAACGGCATTTTCATTTTGTCTTGGGCTTGCCTTCTCACTATTGAGCGGAGCCATTACAACGCTAGTGTATACAACTATGTTACCTATCTCGTTAAAATTGGTTGCAGCGAATGTTGCGCCCCTCGTTATTAGCCATGCGCCGCATTTTCTCATGGCAGTGGCAAAATGTGCTTATCACGTACTCGCAAAACCACTCGCGGTGATTGGCAATAATGGCGCGCAACAAGTCACACCACTTTATAAAGCAGTAGGTATTGCCACAACCTCTTCTGCATTGAATGGCGTTTCATTTATAATGAGTGAAGCCGGAAACCTCATTAACAAAGGGATTGGCAGTCTTATTAGCATGGCGACGAACTGGTGGCGAAAACCAATTGATTCCATTCAATCACAACGGCAGCATGACGTAGAGGTTTCGCCTGTTATTGATGCACTTGGTTCGACGCCACTCTCAACCAAAAGTGTTATTAGCTTTCTCGCTGAGAGAAAATCGGGAAAAAATATGTTAGATTCTTACTCGACACGGAGAATTATCATGGCGGCAACGCGTCAAACGAAGAAAGATGATCTAGATCGTCGCATTGAAAACCTGGCTGACTTGCTGAATACCGATTTATCTTTGGATGACAGAAAACAGATCTGTCAGGAAGCGCATCCTATCATGTTAAAAATGGTAGCGTCGGTATGGGAAAATAAACAAATTGAACTAGGGATACAAATCGCGAGTAGTGAAGAGCTAATCAGGATGTATCGCTGCGACTTAAAAAGTAAAAAAAAATGCGACTCGGCATTTTTTCCTAATTACGATAAGTATAAAAATCAACTAACTGTAGAGATTAACAAGGAAAGCGTTTTTCGAGATAGTTTACAGCAAACGCTAAACGAAAGTTATCAAAGGTCGCTATTGACATTAAATATGATTATCAGTGTATTTGAGTTGAAAAACGCATCTAAAGAAAATAAACAAAATGCGGATTCTTCTATTCAAGGTAATTTAAAGTGGCTCAAAGAAAAAGTGATCGCGTTAGAGATTAAGGTGAAAAAGACAAGTGAGACGCCTCTTCAGAATAATAACTTAATGCTGCGTAACTAATTAAAAATGCAGTTTAACGCGCTGTAAAATATCATGAAAATACAATTCAGAATTTGTGTTATTATATAAGTATAACTTCATTCAAGGAATGTCATTAAAACGGATTACAAACCTGTTCTGACAATGAAGGAGGTCGTTATGTTAGCAAAAGATATTATGTCAAAAAAACCCGAGTTTCTTCCCCCAACGACATCGCTAAAGCAAGCGGCAGACCAGATGAGAACGCACGATTATGGATTTCTCCCAATTGGCGAAAATGATCGTTTGATTGGTGCGGTTACTGATCGTGACATTATCATTAGAGGGATAGCGAATGGAAAGGACCCAAGTAATACGCCGCTACGTGATGTGATGACGAAAGGAATTCACTATTGTTATGAAACTGACTCACTAGAAAAGCTGGTTCAGCAAATGGAGAAATTACAAATTCGTCGTCTTGTTGTATTGAATAAAGATAAACGAATGACGGGGATTATCACCTTAGGTGATATCGCTGTTAAAGCTGAAAACGCTAAATTGTGCAGAGAACTTGCTGACTCAGTTGCCCATCACTAATGCTGTCACTTAACGCTCAGGGATGAGTCGTTTCTTTAGAGGGTTGCTGCTGAACTTATGATTGATTGCTTGAAGAAACTTGGTGCAGATGTCATCTCTTTTGGCAAGTAAGAAAAATTTCATTCAATTGATACAGAAGCATTACATGACGAAGATACGGCGATCGCGCACGAGTACCCACATAAACATAAATTAGCTTTCGTCATTTCAACTGATGGTGATAGGCCCTTTAATATCAGATGAAAAAGGACGCTGGCTACATGGGGACGCGATTGGCATCGCGTGTGCTGCTATTTATGTAACAAGCCCGGTGTTTAGTATCCGAAATTATAATTGGCACGGATATAAGGCCCTTCAAAACTTTGGTTATAGGTTCGCTCCGTATCTGTATCTTTGATAGCGCCGATATAGCTTTGGAATTGATAGCCTAAATTTATATTAAGACGTTTATTGTAATCATATTGGATTCCGAAATTTGCAGTCACGTGAGAGATAATTGTATTTTCACTTATTGACCCGAGATTACCGAAATCAGCATTACTTTCTCGTTCGCCGTATAAGATGGCGTAATTTAATCCACCAAACACTGATAAGGGGGATCTTTTAGAAAATGGATGGCAGATGCCGTCAAAACCAAATTCAGGTCCAATCCCAGCAAAACGATTGATAAGATTGAGGTCTGGATATGTGGTACTGTCGTTTTTCCCTTCGATACGAACATCACGTGAAAGTCTAGTATATTCCAGCCCTCCAATAAGATTGATATCAAAATAATTATCGAAGCTGACGCTATGTTCAGCATACAAATTGACATCATCAATCTTCCATGAATAACGTCCAGCAGACCATGTGGCTGCTTGGCCATTCCGTAAGGTAAAAGGGTCGCTTGTATTAGAAGAATTTGAACCATAAAAATGATGATAGGCTACACCCAAGTTGCTATTTTTATACGGAAAGAGATATTTTAGGTCAAACCCATAATAGGGATTATACTTTTGGGCAACAATAAATGCTCTGTCAGAGTTCTTTGCATAATTAAGCCCTTCATTACTTGGTTGTAACAATCCTAAATCAAGTCCAATCCGGAGTTTCGGTAACGACTGTAGTTGTCTTGAATTTAAAGAAGAACCCGGAATTGTATTGAGAGCGTTTGCTAATGTTGTTAGTGCCATACAAGAACAACCAAGCAGAATTGTAAAGATTTTTTGCATTTTTGACTCCTTGTCGATAACGAAATAAGTACATCTTACCTTAATTGCTATTGACATGTAAGATTCCCTTATAATAGTTTTCTATTATTAGTAT
>Ga0155585_1079_pt1 | contig 14909 bp, 11 predicted proteins | sample RifCSPhighO2_12_FD_107242 | JGI IMG/M metagenome (GOLD analysis project Ga0155585, IMG submission 107242) | Gammaproteobacteria bacterium RIFCSPHIGHO2_12_FULL_43_28 | reverse complement strand
AGCGGCTGGTGTTAACACACTAGCTGCTAATCCTTGCAAAACACCGTGCTGGGACAAGAGCGTTGTTATTTTACCGCCCGTATGTACATTTTCGAGAATGAAATTATAAGCAGCGCGCAGCGCCTTATCTTTTTGAAGACGTTTGCTTTCTGGTAATTTTAATAACACATGCATAACAAAGGCAAAATCAGCAAGGTAATCACCACCAATACCTAATCCATCTAAAACATAAAATGCTTCCGACGGAATAACATCCTTAAGATTAGTTAGTGTAAAAAGACTGCTCGTGACATAACCCTGCACCTCGAACAGATTGCTTGCGGCTTCATAAGAAGTTGCATTAATACCACCCATCATCACCACTCCTGGTTTTGCATGCTCCTGGTTTTGCATGCTCCTGGTTTTGCATGCTTGTTGATGAATTGTGTGATTGTTATTATGCTAATATTTTAGCACAAGAATGCGGCATGATTATTAAGCAAGGCTTACTAAAAAATAATCCACTTAAAACAATCAATTACCAGGATTTTGGTTTGGCAGGCACGTTGTGAGAGGATGAATTTCGTCTTAGTAGTGACGTCGTCGCAGGGAAAAGCGTTAGCTTATTTGCTGAGAAAATTCCCGTGCTGCGCGACTCAAGATGCAATGACTCAAGTGAAACGCGCACCGGGTATTTAGAATGAATTTCATCAAGTAATTTTTTGTTATTCTTTATTGCCAAATGAAATTTATTGATAAGCCACTGAATACGATCGATCGTGAGCGGCATGCGGCCAATTTTATGGTCCAGTTTATCATTCAATTCACGATACTTTTCGAAGAGTGGGCTAAGCTGATCGTCGACACTAAGCTTATGAATAGCGCAGAGATTAAATAACCTTATTATTGCTTGATTAAGCGCTATCGGCATATTATCCATGATTGTTTGAATATCAGATTTTGATTTAGCATGCCTAAACACATCAATATCAAGCTTATCAATGAATTGCTGAATTGTGAGCGGCTCATCCTGGATCTTATTAAGCGCAGTCACAATTGTGTTATTCATCTGTCGCAAACGTTGCCTGACACTAAATTCTTTCTCTAAAAATCCCGTCGAAACTAAATCATCTAGTGTCAAACTCGCTTCTCGTGCGCATCCATACGCAGTTCTGATTGATTGATGGCGTTTAGAACCCATCGATTTTAATTTACGATCCAACTGAATACGCTCGAAGGTATCAATGATTTCAAGCAGCTTGGGCCTATCGTTTTTATTGTCACTTTTCATGGCGAGCAGTAGAGCAGCGATTGCTTTTTTATCTCTTCCTGGAAGGTCAATAAAATCATCTACCCACTTTTCGTTTTCATCTAAATGCCAAAGCCATTTTAACAATTCGCCAAATGAATAAATATCGGCTTTTTCATCAGCATCCTCCAATCCTAATGACACTTCGGGCGCCGTATAGTTAGGTGTACCGCATGACGTTGAATTATATTCTTCAAAAGATTTTGAGAATGCATAATCAATAATTCGAATATAATTAATTTTTAAAGGCGATTCAGTCATATCAATCATGATATTTTCGCCTTTAATATCACGATGAACAATATGTAAATCACTCACTTGATGCTTGTATTCTAAAAGCACTTTAATCGTCAGCGCTAAGCGGGCATTCACGGTTAACTGCTTTGTCGCTTGGTCCTCAACTAATAGGGAAAATAATTCCTTTGCATGTAGGCGCTCTGAAATAATAAAACTAACCTTTGCTTTCCCATGGTGCAGCCATGTTGCCTCTTTCATTTTCAATCCCGCTTCTTGCGAGAAATTCACTTCTTGTTCAATATGCTCAACGCTTGTCGATTTTATCGCCTCAACGTTCATTCGCTGAAAAAAATTATTTACTTTCTTAGAGTGCTCGGCCTCACCATGCACTTGCAGCTTAATAATATACCTTGCCGGTTTAAATCCTAGCTGATGTGGGCCCTGCCAAAAAAGCGTTCCCGCATTAGAAAACAAAATACTTCTCGCCCCTTTGTATAGCACGTCTTGGGATTTAAATATCTCCCAACGATAAAGCAAGGGATTATGATTACATTGTCGATACAACAGATGATGCGTTAAACAAATTTGATCGCTGTCTTTTTCGTTTGAAAGCGGATAATTCGTATTGGCAAAAAATAGATATTGATGATGATTGGCTCCTGCTTGCAAAAAATCGGCAAGCAGGGTTGTTTCGGTTTGCAAATGGGTAGGGTTTACCTGAATGATACGGTTTTGCATGTGCCCATCCTCATTAAGAGCAAGACACCATCACGTTTCATCAGCAAATACTACTCAAGCACTTCCTCTTTGCGACGCAAAAATGCCGGAATATCAAGATAATCCATATCATGCATATTCTCTGTTGATGCAGCATGTCTTGCTTGAGTAGATGACGCCGGGGACGCGTTTGCTTGCGATTTAGATATAGGTAACTCAGTGGCTGTTGGTAACAGTTGACGTCGAGCAATCGCTGGTTTTTCAAGTTGTGCATAATCGACATGACTTTCAATAGGCTTCACATGTTCCAGTGAGGGCATCTTAAGTGCTGCGGCAACTTGCTTTCTCCCGAGTCCCGTAACGATCACCGTGACACGCACTTCATCACGCATTTCTGGATCAATCACCGTACCGACAACGACCGTTGCGCCATCTGAAGTAATATTTTTAACAATTTCACCGACTTCCTCAAATTCACCAATCGAGAGATCTAATCCCGCCGTAATATTCACTAACACACCCTTTGCGCCGCTTAAATCAACATCTTCTAATAAGGGGCTTGCAATCGCCGCTTCCGCTGCCAGTTGTGCACGATTTTCACCAGAAGCAACGCCCGTTCCCATCATCGCCATGCCCATTTCAGACATCACAGTGCGCACGTCGGCGAAATCAACGTTAATTAAACCAGGTCGCGTGATAAGTTCTGCAATCCCTTGCACGGCACCGCGCAATACATCGTTCGCTGCTTTAAACGCATTAATTAATGTGACATTTTTTCCAAGCACAGAAAGTAATTTGTTATTTGGAATCGTAATTAACGAATCGACGTGCTGGGATAAATTCGCTATCCCTTGTTCAGCTGTTTGTAAACGCATACGGCCTTCGAATGAGAAAGGCTTGGTGGTGACAGCGACTGTTAATATGCCCATTTCTTTTGCGATCTGAGCGAAGACGGGTGCAGCACCCGTACCCGTACCGCCACCCATACCAGCAGCAATAAAAACCATGTCTGCATCAGCAAGAATCGTGCGAATTTTTTCCCTATCTTCTTCCGCGGCTTTTCTACCCACTTCAGGATTAGCACCGGCGCCTAATCCACGCGTAATACCTTCACCCAACTGAATAATCGTGTCAGCAGATGAATTTTTTAATGCTTGCGCATCGGTGTTTGCCACAATAAATTCAACGCCTTCAATATGCGCAGCCATCATGTGCTCAACTGCATTGCCGCCACCACCGCCTACACCAACGACTTTGATAACGGCATTCTGTTGGCTGGTATCTAATAATTCAAACATAGCATCACTCCGGATCTAAAAATTTCCCTGAAACCAACTTCGCATTCTCGTCCATAAACTTTTCATACTAGGATGATTCAACACCATTTCTTGTTGCTGCTGACGTTGACGTAATCCATAGAGCAACAACCCAACACTGGTTGCATAAACTGGATTATCAATCACTTCAATCATACCAACAATTTGATTTGGCTTACCGATACGCACTGGCATTCTAAAAATCCTTTCCGCCAATTCTTGTGCGCCAGGCACTTTTGAAGCGCCCCCGGTTAAAACAATGCCTGCAGCAACAAAATTCTTAAGACCGCTGCGCTCAAGCTCTGCATTTGCCAATGAAAATAATTCTTCATAACGCGCTTCTATCACTTCTGCTAATGCGCGATGCGGTAATCGTCTACCAGCACGATCGCCTAAGGTTGGAATATCAATCATTTGGTTGTTATCAACTAAATCTTGTAATGCACAACCGTATTTCAATTTAATTTCTTCTGCATTACGCGTTGGTGTGCGTAAGGCAATCGCAATATCATTCGTGACTTGATCGCCTGCAATTGGAATAACCGCGGTATGACGAATCGCACCCTCGGTAAAGATGGCAATATCACTTGTGCCGCCCCCGATATCAATCATGCAAACGCCCAATTCTTTTTCATCGTCAGATAAAATCGCCTGGCTCGAAGCAAATTGTTCCAAGACGATATCATTTGTATTTAAACCGCAGCGTTTCATGCATTTAACAATATTTTGCGCGGCACTCACTGCACCCGTCACAATATGCACCTTTGCTTCCAGGCGCACGCCTGACATGCCAATCGGTTCACGGATAGAGTCTTGATGATCGATGAGATATTCTTGAGGTAATACGTGTAATACGCGCTGATCAGCAGGAATGGCGATTGCTTTCGCTGCATCAATCACACGCTCTACGTCATTTTGAGTGACTTCACTATCACGAATCGCAACGATACCGTGCGAATTAATACTGCGAATATGACTGCCCGCAATCCCTGTATACGCCGAATAAATTTCACAACCTGCCATCAATTCAGCATCTTCGACTGAGCGCTGTATCGATTGAACCGTTGATTCAATATTCACGACCACACCGCGCTTTAGTCCCTGCGAGGGATGCGATCCTAATCCGATAATATTAAGTTGGCCATCCGATGCAACTACACCAACCAATGTCACTACCTTTGATGTCCCTATATCAATCCCGATAATTAAATCTTTGTTTGGCTTCTTTGCCATGGTTTTTCTTCCAATCATAGTAGTTGTCCCGTTCGGCGATTCCATTCTGGACTTATCAGACTTTCTTTACCCCTTTCCACTGCACCGCTAACCCATTAGGATAGCGTAAATCAACGTATTCCACATCATCTTCACGATTAGCAAGAATTTTCGGATACACTTTCACAAAATGATGTAGACGAGTCAAGATATCTTTATTCCCTAGATGTAAGGTGATTCCATTTGATAATACTACATCCCATGTTGAGTAAGGTGTTAACTCTAAATACGCAATTTTAGCATGTAATGATTCTAACAATCGATTCATATCGCGAAAATATTCTAGCATTTGAATTTGCTTTCCCTCGGGACCTACCAACTTGGGTAATGCATCTGGATACGTGTCACGCTTTGGAGAAAATAATTCACCGTCATCACCCAGTAAACTTTGATCATTCCAGGAAGCGATCGGTTTTCGTTCGAGCACCGTAATAACTACTTGATCAGGCCAGATTCGTCGTACGTAAATCTCATCGACCCAGGGCATTTGTAATAAATGTTCTCTGATTGTCTCAACCTGAATGCCAAAAAATCCGCGCACAACTAACGGCATTAATAATTGTTGCGTATAGAGGGGATCAAGGTGCGGCGCGCCGTAAACGCGCACAGAATGGATAGGGAAAATACGTGATACTTTAAACTGAGAAATGGCAAAAATACAAGAAAGTAGGAGTAATCCGAGAAGTAACACTTTAACTGATTGAATGCCTTTTCCTATCATTCCCTGACTCGTTAGTTTGTTTACGTACGTCCAATCACACAAACTTCTTGTATCAATCGTACACCGGTTTGCTTAAGGACGATAGCACCCACTTCCGCAATAAGTTGCTCAATATCCGAAGAACGTGCTTGCTCTACATTTAAAATAAAATTCGCGTGCTTTTCGGAAACTTGCGCACCACCTATCCTCTTACCTTTTAAGCCGCACGTTTCAATTAACTTGCCGGCAAAATTATCTGGTGGATTACGAAAAACAGAACCGCAATTCGCCGTCCCCGTTGGCTGCATTGCGTTGCGCTTTTCAAGCAGCGAACGTATCGCTTCAAGTGATGCCGTCTTATCACCTGGCTGTAAAATGAAGTGACCTGCCACAAACCACTCATCCGCTGGTCGTTTGACATGGCGATAAGCAATTTCATATTCAGCGGGCTTTCGCACATGAAGGTTGCCATGCCTATCGATGGTTTCAACCGCACGCACGAAAGTCCAGGTCTCATCGCCAAAACAACCCGCATTCATTGCAAGCGCACCACCCACCGTGCCTGGAATACCAGCCAAAAATTCTAACCCACTCGCGCCTAAACGGGCGCTATAGCGAGCAAGCTGTCCTGATGAAACACCGGCTTCTGCGCGCACCAAATCCATATCAAGCTGCATTAATTGCATCAAGGCGCCTTGCGTCACAATCACCACACCATCAAGCCCACCATCGCGCACCAATGTATTACTACCCAAGCCTAGCCAGGTTAACGGAATATCTTTTGGTAGTTGTCGCAAAAAACTCGCAAGATCTTTAAGATCAGCAGGGAGATATAACACATCAGCAGGACCACCAGTCCGCCAGGAAGTGTAATTAGCGAGCGACTCATTTTTTAATAATCGACCACGCAATGCTGTCTGCACAGAAAAATCCATCACTTGACGGCCTCTTTGAGTTTAGTCGCAGCAAGCTGTGCCGCAATCGCACCAATATTGCCAGCGCCTTGCATCAATAACACATCACCATCCCGCAGTTCATGCTCAAATAAAGCAGGCAACGTATCGTGCCGTTCCACAAAAACAGGGTCGACCTTGCCACGCTTTTTAATGGCAGCAGCAAGCGTTCTACCATCAGCACCCTCAATAAAATTTTCACCGGCGGAATAGACATCGAGTAACATAAGCTTGTCCGTTAATGACAAGACATCGCAAAATTGGTCAAACAAATCTCGCGTTCGTGTATAACGATGCGGCTGATACACCATCACCAAACGATGCTCTGGCCAGCTTTCACGTACTGCTTGTAAGGTGGCGGCAATTTCTCGCGGATGATGCCCGTAGTCATCGACCAACGTAACGCGACCACCTTGAGATAATGGGAAATCACCGTACACTTGAAAACGTCTACCAATCCCGGCGAAATTCTGTAACGCTTCAATAATCGCGTGATCATTCACTTTCAATTCCGTGGCAACGGCAATCGCAGAAAGTGCATTTAACACATTGTGTCTACCCGGCAAGTTTAAAGTAACAGGTATAGACGCCAAACCACGTGGGCGCTCAACCACAAACTGTGTTTGTATACCAGATTGTTTATACCCCAAGGTATAAAAATCCGCCTCCTTGGTTAATCCGTAAGTCACCATCGGACGCGATACCCGCGGCATGACTTCCTGAACCACTGGATCATCCAGACATAAAATGGCAAGTCCGTAAAAAGGGAGTCGATGTAAAAAATCGATAAACGTGGTTTTAAGACGCTGAAAATCATTTTCATACGTACCCATATGATCTTGATCGATATTGGTAACGATTGAAATCATTGGCTTAAGATGTAAAAACGAAGCATCACTTTCATCTGCTTCCGCGACAAGATAATGGCCGCGTCCCAAGCGTGCATTACTGCCAACGCTATTTAAACGCCCGCCGATGACAAAGGTTGGATCAAGCCCCGCTTCAGCAAGGATGCTTGTCACTAAACTGGTCGTTGTTGTTTTACCATGCGTGCCTGATATCGCGATACCATAACGAAAGCGCATGAGTTCACCCAGCATTTCAGCGCGCGGCACAATGGGAATGCGTGCTTTTATCGCGGCTTGCAATTCAGGGTTATCTAATTCCACGGCCGATGAGCGGACAATGACATCCGCCTCATTAATGTTACTTTTATCGTGTCCACGGTAGATAGTTGCCCCCATGACGCGCAGCCATTGAGTCAAGGCATTCTCATTAAGATCAGACCCTGAAATGGTATAACCCTGGCGCAGCAGTACTTCTGCGATGCCAGCCATCCCAACACCGCCTATCCCCACAAAATGGACATGTTTAATATGCCCCATCTCAAACATCCAGCTCAACTGGAAACCTCCTCACAAATACCAACAATTTTTTCCGTTACATCATTATATCGCAATCGATAGGCAGCCTCAGCCATTGTTAAACATTTTTCGTGCTGATCGATAAATTGCTTCAACTCATCAGCAAGACGTTCTTTGCTGAGCTGAGGCTGCTGGATACAATACGCCGCACCACCCCGCACCATGTACTCGGCATTTGCCGTTTGATGATCATCAACCGCATGCGGAAAAGGAATTAAAATAGCGCCCAAGCCTACCGTACAAAGTTCAGCTACGGTCAATGCGCCGGCTCGACAGATGACAATATCAGCCCAACCATAGGCGGCTGCCATATCCTCAATAAATGGTTGCAGAGTGACATCTATGTCTGCGGATTCATAGGCTTTTTTTGCAATCGCCATTAATTTATTGCCCGTCTGATGTAAAACCACTGGGCGTTCTTCTGGCGCTAACAACATCAAGGCCTGCGGTACGATCTCATTCAACGCACGCGCGCCCAAGCTGCCACCAAGGACAAGCAATCGCAATGGCGAGTGCAAGGGCGTGAGGCGCTTCTTTGGTTTTGGCAAATTGATAATCTCGGTACGAACAGGGTTACCCACGGTCACTACCTTTTTGCGCGATTTAAATGCCCCTGGAAACCCTTCAAGCACGCGCTTTGCAATGCGAGCAAGCATTTTATTCGTTAACCCTGCCGTTGCATTTTGCTCATGAATTATCAAAGGACGGCGTGATAGCCAACTCGCAATACCCCCAGGACCACTCGCAAAACCACCCATGCCAATCACGACATCCGGGTTCAGCACGCGGATAATAGCACGCGCATCAATAATAGCAGCGACTATTTTAAACGGTGCGATTAGAAAGGTTTTAATCCCTTTACCACGCAATCCATTGATCTTGATTGTGTAGAGTGGAAACCCTGCTGATGGCACTAAACGTGACTCCAGTCCATTCTCGGTGCCAAGCCAAACTACTTCTACACCATCAGCCTGCAATCGGTTCGCGACAGCGAGCCCTGGAAAAATATGACCGCCTGTTCCGCCAGCCATGATTAAAACCCGCTTTAGCTTAGTTTCTGCCATCGGTCTCGCCCTTCTTTGTGGCCTCGGTGTCGCTGCCAAACAGCATCCTGTTTTCATGATCAATTCGAAGCAATATAGCTATAATGATACAATTAATTAGCATGCTACTGCCACCATAACTCATCAGCGGCAATGTCAGACCTTTCGTTGGCAGTAAACCTGAATTGACGCCAATACTAACGATAAATTGAATGGCAATCCACATGCCAAGGCCATAAGCGACATAGCCCGCAAAATGCCGACCTGACAGCTGCGCACCTTTACCAATCATAAAGGCACGCGTGACCAGTAATAAAAATAGTCCTATCACTAAACACATACCTACTAATCCAAGTTCTTCCGCAATCACGGCAAACAGAAAATCAGTATAGGCTTCAGGCAAATAGAACATTTTTTGAATGCTGTTTCCCAAGCCAACGCCAAACCAGCCACCACGTCCAAAGGCGATTAAGGATTGGGTCAATTGATAGCCCGTATCAAACGGTCTTGCCCACGGATCAAGGAAAGCCGTTAAACGCGCGAGACGGTACGGCGCTGAGATTGCAATCAAGGCAAGCGCTACCAATACAACAGAAAACAATCCGATAAAATGCCGAAGACGCATCCCCGCCAAAAACATCATGCCCAGTGTCGTTGCTGTCACTACCACCGTCGCGCCAAAATCAGGTTCTCTTAAGAGCAACACCGCAACCAATCCAAGCACCATCATCGGTTTTGCAAAACCACTCAGTTTCGTCTGGATTTCCGCATTACGCCGCACTAAATAACCCGCCATGTAGACGACCATGGTAAATTTCGCGAGCTCGGAGGCTTGTATTGCGAATGGGCCATAACCTATCCAGCGTGCGCTACCATTAATACTGCGTCCTATGCCAGGGATTAAAACCAATGCCAGCATCACTAATACCGTCATCAGTAAATAGCCGCTATATTTTTCCCATTGATTGATTTCAATTTGCAACACCACCGCACCCAGCATTGTGCCAAGCGTTAAAAAAATGAGTTGCTTAAAAAGAAAATAAAATGGTTGGTGGTATTGCCTGTCTGATACGACGATTGAAGCGGATGTCATCATCAGTAAGCCAATGACAAGAACAGACATCACTGCAAAAACAAACCATTTATCATAAAACGAAGGGATTGTTATCGTATGATGTCTTGCGATAGAGGTACGCATTCCGTTGCTGCTCTCCGTTTAACGCGACATGGCGACATCCTGCGCCAGATACTGATTTACCAATTCCATAAAAACTTGACCGCGATGCTCATAATTTTTAAACATATCAAAGCTCGCACAAGCAGGTGAAAGCAAGACACAATCATGCGTCTTTGCCATCTTCGCCGCCAGTGCAATCGCTTCTTCAAGTGAATCTACCAATGAAAGATTCGCGTTATTAGTCATTGCCGCCGCAATATCGTTTTTGGCCTCGCCAAATAAAATAAGATGGCGCACGTACTTATCAATGACGGGCGCTAATGGTGCAAAGTCAGCACTTTTACCGACGCCGCCTGCCAATAAAATCAATTTACCTTTGATCGAAGCACCTAACCCATTAATCGCCGCCACCGTTGCGCCAACATTTGTCCCTTTAGAATCGTTGACCCATTTTACCCCTTTGGCTTCGCGCACAAATTGGCAGCGATGCGGCAATCCCTTAAATTCACGCAGCACGGATAGCATGCTCTCAAACGACAATCCAAAACTATAGCCAATAGCAAGCGATGCCAATGCATTTGCTTGATAATGTTTACCTTGAACGGGCAAGTCATCCACTGGCATCAATAACTGATTTTCAAAGGCCAAATAACTCGTCTTGTTTTTTTCAATAAGACCAAATTCATTTTTCTTGGGAAGCGCTAGCGTAAAATAAAATTTACGTTCGACTGTTTTACATTCAGTTAAATCATCATCGCGATTACACACAGCTGTTTTTGCATGGTGGTAAATACGGTGTTTTGCCGCTTGATACGCGGCATAATCCGAATAACGATCCATGTGATCGGGTGAAATATTGAGGATAGTCGCAACCGCCGGCCTGAGTGAGTCAGTGGTTTCTAGCTGGAAACTTGATAACTCGAGAACAAATACCTCTGCTTTTTCCGGTGTTGTTAGTAAATCGAGTGCAGGCACGCCAAGATTGCCGCCCACCCCCGGTGTAAAACCACCCGCCTTCATCATCTCACCAACGAGTGTCGTCACTGTACTTTTTGCATTGGTGCCAGTGATGGCGATGACCGGTTTATCCGCGTATTGAGCGAATAATTCGATATCGCCAATGACCCGTTTGCCCTGTTTTACTTGCTCATTAATTAAAGGCTCTGCCAGGGATACGCCTGGGCTTACAATAATCGTCGTGGCTTTCTGCAAACTGGCTGCATCTAATCGACCAACGATGTAATCAACCTCTGGAAACGCATGCTTAAGCGCTGCAAGATGTGGCGGTTGTTGACGCGTATCCATCACCATCACCAGCACGTTCTGCTGCCTGAGATAGCGAACGCAAGAAAGTCCTGAGACACCCAACCCAATAACGACGTGCAAACCTGACATAAAATGATTTCTTTTTATCGAAGCTTAAGTGTGGCAAGACCAAACAAGACGAGGACAAAAGTAATAATCCAAAAACGGACAATCACTCGTGGCTCCGGCCAACCCTTTAGCTCAAAATGATGATGAATAGGCGCCATTCTGAAAATGCGCTTACCGGTTAATTTAAACGATCCTACTTGCAAAATAACAGACACGGTTTCAAGTACAAAAATACCGCTCATGATAAAGAAAATAATTTCCTGGCGCACGACGACCGCAATCAAACCAAGTGCGGCACCCAAGGCAAGTGCGCCCACATCCCCCATAAATACCTGGGCTGGATAAGTGTTAAACCAAAGAAACCCAAGACCCGCACCCACCATCGCACCGCAAAAAACTACCAGTTCACCTGCGCCCGGCACAAAGGGAATGGCTAGGTAATTAGCATAAAGAAAATTACCCGAGGCGTAAGCAAATACACCTAAGGCAGCACTGATCATGACCGCTGGCATGATCGCAAGCCCATCGAGTCCGTCAGTCAAATTAACTGCATTACTCGAACCAACGATGACAAAATAGGTTAACACGATAAATAACGGTCCAAGGCTAATGGACACGTTTTTAAAAAAGGGGAGAAGTAATTGGGTCTCGGCAGGTAATTTAGCAATAAAATAAAGATAAAGTGCCGCACTCAATCCCAAAAGCGATTGAAGCAAATATTTTTGCCGCGCAGGCATACCGCGACTATGTTTCAGCACAAGCTTGCGATAATCATCCCAATAACCAATCATTCCAAAACCAAGCATAATAAAAGAAGCGAGCCAAACGTAGCGATTCGTTAAATCCGCCCAAAGCAATGTACTCGTTAAAATGGCGATGATGACCAATGTTCCGCCCATGGTGGGTGTGCCGGCTTTGCTGAGATGGGTTTGTGGGCCATCATCACGCACCACCTGGCCAACGCGATGTGAGCTTAAATGGCGAATAATGGTAGGGCCAAATACCAGGGCAAAAATCAGTGCCGATAAGGTACTTAAGATGGCGCGAAGGGTGAGGTATTGGAAGACATGAAAAACGTGCGCGTACTGCGCGAGCCACCCACTTAACCACAATAACATGTGATTTCTCCGCTGAAGCTATCGTCGTTAATTATCCAAGCAGGATAAAGCCACATCCACATCATCAAAGGGCAATTTTTTATCGCCCACTAATTGATAATGCTCAGCACCCTTGCCTGCAATTAAAATGCAATCATTCTCTTTTGCCCATTGTATACTGTTCTTAATTGCTTTAGAACGATCTAGTTCGACCGAAACGCGATCTTGATTGATCATTCCTTGCAAAATCTGCTGCGCGATACTTGCTGGGTCTTCATGCCGGGGATTGTCGTTAGTAATAATAACTCTATCTGCCAACGTTTCCGCTATTTTCCCCATGATCGGGCGCTTTTGCGAATCGCGTTCACCCCCGCAGCCAAATACGCAAATCAGCCGTCCTTTTGTATGCTTCCTGAGTGCTTCCAATGCCTTTGCCAAGGCATCGGGCTTATGCGCGTAATCAACCACCACAAGCGGCTTACCTTTGCGGACCAAGGTTTGCATACGTCCTGGCACTGGTTTTAGGGCGGCCAATTGTTGTAAGACGGTTTCAAACGGAATGCCGTAAAGACACAAAGCTGAGAGTGCAGCCAATGCATTACTGAGATTAAATTGACCGATCAATGAAAGGGATAACTCACCTCTGCCCCAGGGAGTATCGATGACCGCATGCATGCCTTTTAGTGACAGTGACACGTTTTTTGCTGTCACTAACGGGATCGCGGGGGCGATCGGCGCATGACCCATGGTGCTATAAGCAAGCACTTTTTTTGTTGGGGCTAATTCTAAAAGCCATTGTTGTCCATGAACATCATCTACATTGATAATCAGTTGTTTAATGGGAAATTCAGCCAAAAAACGACGTTTGACCGCGGCATAGGCCGCCATATCGCCGTGATAATCCAAGTGGTCCTGGCTCACGTTGGTAAAGATGCCAAGATCAAAATCGATGGCATTAATACGGCCTTGATCAATACTGTGCGATGAGACTTCCATACTGATGGCTTTTGCGCCTTGCGACCATAAGTCATGTAATGTCGTTTGTAACTTCACCGCATCTGGTGTCGTTAAACCTGTTTCGTGTAAATCACCGTAAAATCCAGAACCAAGCGTCCCGATCAAGCCGCAGGGAATAGATAAATTTTGTAATACTTGCCCGATAAAATGCGTGCAGGACGTTTTACCGCTCGTTCCTGTGATACCAATCATTTGCATTTTTTTGGCAGGATAATCAAAGAAAGATGCACTCAATTGCCCGAGCAATGCTTTCAGTTGGTGGACAGGAACAATGGGAACGTCCGCTTCTGTCGTTATCATCGCCTGCGGGTGATCACTCGCAATTAAAACAGCTGCCGCACCGCGGGCAATCGCATCAACGATATAACGTCTGCCATCCAAGTGCGTACCAGCAATTGCTAAAAATAAATCGCCTTGCCTGATTTCACGGCTATCTAAAACTAATCGTGTTATGTCACGATCAACGGCAGGTGGGATCGATAGAATGTCTTTGAGCAATTTCGCCAGTTGCATACGCATCTCTTACTATTTCAGTTTAAAAACGCAGCAAGCATAGCAGCAAATTTAACGGCTTGCAGCGCAATCTAACGATATTCATTCAAATTGGGTCTTCTGCCCGCCAAATCAGAGGCTACCTGAATCGCTTTATTTACTGGTGGGTAAACTCGTCAGAGACTTGGAAATATGATGAACTGCTCATGCAGTTCATCACAGCTTTCCGGGATAAAAACACTATCGCTTATGCTGTCGGAATGTTGACTAACTATCTCAAACAATCATGCAACTACGAGACTTATGCGTATCACGATTTACTTCGTGAAGCGCCGCTGAATGTTGCAACTGCTGCTTAATTTCTGAAAATCCTGACGCTTTTGCTCGGCGATGGTTTTTCAATGCATCCTCACCTCGCGACTGCCACAACGGCCACAACGCCGACGCCTGGTTGTCCGCCGCCCCACATATAATTTCAACAAAAAAATCACGACCAAGAACAAGAGATGAATCCGCCGTACCACGATAGGTAAGCGCGACATCATTAATCCAATTCTTTATTTTTACATCACGCGCGTTTGGCTTTTTATGGCCTACGATCTCGCTCAAACGTTGGCTACATTCCTGCTCAAAACATTTTTCAACCAGCGTTTGCATATGACCGACAACATTAATCAGATACCACCTTAATTGATTCCTATTCCATAGATCAAAATTCTCATTATAGACACGATGCGCTTCTTGCAGATGGGCTTTGATCCAGGACTTTCCTTCCCTGATACTGCCGGGTTTAAAATCTTCT
>Ga0155585_1040_pt1 | contig 15280 bp, 13 predicted proteins | sample RifCSPhighO2_12_FD_107242 | JGI IMG/M metagenome (GOLD analysis project Ga0155585, IMG submission 107242) | Gammaproteobacteria bacterium RIFCSPHIGHO2_12_FULL_43_28 | reverse complement strand
GCGACACGAATAAACGTCGTGCGTTTAGAAAGTTCTTTTAAACGGTGCGCACCGACGTACGTACACGTTGAACGTATGCCGCCTAAAATATCCAAAATCGTATTTTTGACCGAGCCCCGATACGGCACATTCACTGAACGCCCCTCACTCGCGCGATAATCAGGCACATCACCATGATGTCGCTCCATCGCTTCTGCGGAGCTCATGCCATAAAAACGTTTATATTTGCGCCCATCGGCCTCGATAATATCGCCCGAGCATTCATCATGGCCGGCAAACATGCCACCCAGCATAACAAAATCAGCGCCCGCCGCAAACGCTTTAGCAATATCACCCGGTGTCACACACCCACCATCCGCGCACACTTGACCCCCTAAGCCGTGCGCCGCGTCGGCACACTCAATAATGGCCGATAGCTGAGGATAACCCACGCCGGTTTTTTCACGTGTGGTACAGACTGAACCAGGACCAATCCCGATTTTGACAATATCAGCACCCGAGAGGATCAATTCTTCCACCATCTCCCCGGTCACCACATTACCCGCCATAATGACGGCGTGTGGATATTTTTCACGTAATTGTTCCAGATAAGCGACAAATTGTTCGGTATAACCATTAGCAACATCAAGACAAATAAAAGGGCGTTCAACGAGTACCAGAAATTCATCGACCTTTTTAGTATCTGTCGTGCCAATACCAGCGGAAACAAAACAATAAGATAATAGCTCGTTCTGTTCTTGAACAAATTTTTTCCAATCCTTGAGGGGCGTAAATTTATCGAGCGCGGTCAGCAAATGATGTTCAGCTAGCGCTTTTGCCATGGCAAGCGTACCCGTATGATCCATATTGGCCGCGATAATGGGAACCCCATGCCATTTACGGTTTGCATGCCTAAATTTGAACTCACGTTCCAAAATAACTTCAGCACGCGTTTTTAAAACGCTGCGTTTTGGTCGAATCAAGACATCGCTAAAATCAAGTTTCACATCGTATTCAATACGCATGCTATCCCTCTTGTGTTACAGATATATTCAACTTACATCATGGTCGGGTTTTCGGGAAAATTCAATGAGTAAGCGGATAGACTTTACAGGGCCTACGGTTCACCAAAATTTTCTGACGAAGGAAGAAAATATTGAAGGTTCCACAGCTGGTTGCGACGGCAGAGGTGCAAAGAAACCTTGATTTCCAGTCGAAGGAATCTGTTCAAAGCCGCTGATCATCTCATCCGTATTTTCAGACGCATCACTATCCGACGCTTCCTCTTTCGATAAATGCTCTGTCGATGACTCATCCTCTTCATCTTCACTTTCTTCAGAGGATGGCAAAATGTTTCTTTCAATGGTATGAATGACCACATCCTCTGCAAAACGCACCGATCGTCTCGCTTGTGGTTCACCATGGATCAATATATCTAATTCATTCTCAGTTAAGCCATTAAGTTGTTTGGCAGCTTCGAGGGCAGGAACAAATAATTCTTTAATTAAATGTGACAATGCCTCGACATGTTTTTCAGTTGAAAACGAGGGATAATTTTTAACATCAGCCGCGTGCAAACCCCAATAATAAAATTCTTTCACTATTTCGATTTGAATGGGATTTAATTGGTTTTTGTCCACTTCCCTTGTCAACACAGACTGCACATTTTCATCAATGAGAAATTCAATCAGCTCATCATCTGCATGCAAAAAAGAATCTTGCAGCAAATCGTAGCGTATACTTTTCGCTTGTTTTTCCCTAAGACCATTCAGACGGATAAATGCATCATCAATGGGCAATTGCCAAATTGTTAACATATATCCAAGTGTCACAAAATGTTCATTACTATTAAACCAATTCTTGCCTGCCAATTTTTCTGGCGTTAATTCATACATATGAAATCGCAGCAATGCTTTTTGTTTGTATTGATTCAATATCATTCTTTCATCTGATTTGTTATGTGGTTCCATGTGATTTTCCTTTTGATAACTTTTTTATTTTTGCGTAATAAAATCCATCCATTGCATGCATTCCCGGCAAAACTTGTCGGCCATGCGTTAACGGCATTCCCCAATCGACATCTAATTTAATTTCTTCCGCATCCGCATGCTCACTTAAAAAAGCCTGGATAACGTCGTTATTTTCGTCAGAAAAAATCGAACACGTTGCATAAAGTAATATTCCGTCTGGTTTCAAGAGCGGCCAAAGTGCGCGTAATAAGCGTTTCTGATCGTTAGCAAAGACAGGAACATCTGTTGCTTGACGTAATAATTTAATATCAGGATGGCGCCGAATAACACCGCTTGCAGAACAAGGCGCGTCCAATAAAATACGATCAACCATTTTTTTATTTGACCAAGCACCTACATTAGCTACATCATCACAAATAACCGTTGCCTGCATTTGTAAACGCGCTAAATTTTCGTGAATGGTTGATAAACGTGCCGGATCTTTTTCAACGGCGATGACTTCTGCTAAATTGGGTTCGATTTCCAATAAATGCGTTAATTTACCACCGGGTGCGGCACACGCATCTAATACCGTTTGCCGCGGCGATAATTGAAGTAGTTCCGCTGCCAATTGCGCGGCACCATCTTGCACGGATACTTCACCTGCTGCAAAACCAGGTAATTGTTCGATAGGTAGCGGTGATTCAAGTACAATACCGCTAGAAAGCGTAGGCAGTGCTTTTGCTGCAATCTGATGATCAATTAATTTTGCTATATAATTTTCACGCGATATTTTTTGCTGATTCACCCGCAATACAAAAGGTGGATGCGCATTATTGGCGGTCAAAATCATTTGCCAATCATTCGGCCACGCGGCTTTAATTTTTTTGATCCACCAATCAGGGTGTGAATAAACCGCTTCTTCATCATCCGTTAACGCACTATCAATCTCAGCTTGACGACGCAAGTATTCACGCAGGATAGCATTGACTAAACTGCGCGCCCATGGTGCTTTCAAATTTGCCGATGCATTCACCGTTTCAGAAACAGCCGCATGCACTTTGACGCGCATATCGATTAATTGATACAAACCCACTAATAATAACGCATGTAATACGTGATCTTTAGCTTTTAATGGTTTTTGCAATAATTGCGCTAATATCGCGTCTAAACGCGTGTAATAGCGACACACACCATAACAAAGTGCTTGCACAAATGCTTTATCGCGATTTTCGTTGATGGTTTGAAGTGCGTGCTGCAAGCTATCAGAAAGTGATCGCCCTTCCGCCACCTCATCAATCACCTTTGCTGCTATCCAGCGTAAATTTGTCATGTTAATACTTGTCCCACGGTCATCTCGCGCTGCTTTGCATTATAAAAATCGGCGACTTTTTGCATCTTGCCACCGGGTAATTGCAATTCAAGTAAACGAATCACACCATCACCAGTCGCAACATCAATACCTTCGCGTGAGACATGAACGATAGTACCCGGCTCTCCCGCACTTCCTGTTGATAACACGCGTGATAAACCAATCCGCAAATTTTCACCTTGCCAATGGGTGTATGACATTGGCCATGGATTAAACGCGCGAATTTCTCTATCAATCACGATGGCGCTCTTTGCCCAGTTAGCTTCAGCTTCTGCTTTTGTCATTTTATCGGCGTACGTTGCTTTACTATTATCTTGCGCAATCGGCTGCAACTTATTTTGTGCGAGTAAATCCAGTGTTTCAACTAATAAACCAGCGCCTATCACCGCTAATTTATCATGTAAGGTTTTAGCGGTTTCATCAGTCGCTATAGCACACTCACGTTGTAATAGCATAGGTCCGGTATCAAGCCCTTTATCCATTTGCATAATCGTGACACCTGTTTTGGTATCACCGGCATAAATCGTGCGTTGTATGGGAGCTGCGCCGCGCCAACGTGGTAATAATGAAGGATGAATATTGATGCAGCCTAAACGTGGAATCGCTAACACCGCTTCCGGTAATAATAAACCATACGCTGCAACCACCATCACCTCTGCGTTTAAATCAGCTAAGATAGCTTGTTCGTTCGGATCTTTGAGTGTCACTGGCTGATACACTAGAATGGATTTTGCAAGTGCTAATTGTTTTACTGGGCTCGCTGTCAACTTTAAACCTCGACCTGCGGGTCGATCCGGTTGCGTATAAACAGCAATCACGTCGTGTTGTGATGCGAGCAGTGCCGCTAATGCAGTTTCGGCAAAAGCAGGTGTCCCGGCAAAAATGATTTTTAACGCGTTTTTATTCACGGATAGGCTCTCTTAAATTATTCTCTTTTCAATTTTTTTCCGTATTCTTTCTTGTTTCAAACGAGACAGATGATCAATAAATAAAATTCCATCCAAATGATCGGTTTCATGTTGAATACAAACCGCCAGCAACCCTTCTGCTTCAAGTTCAATCGGTTGACCAGAAACATCCTGTGCCTTCACGCGAATTTTCGCTGCACGTTTGACTTTGTCATACGTACCGTCGACCGAAAGACAGCCTTCCGATTCATCAATTTCACCTTCACGATGCATAATCTCGGGATTGATGAGACAGATAGGTTGATCGTGTGATTCAGACACATCCATCACAAAAAAACGCTGATGTATGCCCACTTGTGTTGCAGCAAGTCCAACGCCTTGATGGTGATACATGGTTTCATACATATGATCAATCGTTTGACGGAGGCTGTCGGTTACCTGCCGAACGGGCTCAGCTTTAACGCGTAAGCGAGGATCCGGGTATTGCAGAATATCTAATAATGCCATGTGCGCATCACACTCATTCTAAAGTAGCTAATCTAACACATCAGCACTTATTGTTTAACTGGCTGCATAGACTGCATTTCGTAGTAATTCTTGTGCTGGTTCCCATTAATCACTGATTTAAAAGCGCTCCGTTTTGCACCCAGCATGGCATCCGCTGGGGACTCACCCTCTTCTACTTGATGCTTGAACGATCTGCTCGCTCTCAGTGAGGCGCACCAACACGTCTTGGTAGGTTTGCATTGCCGCTTCCGGCTCATTTAAAGACGAGAGCAATTTGCCATACTGTAGTGCGGCATCCGCATTCGGCGAAAGTGCAAGACACTTTTCAAAATAATCCTTTGCCTTCCCCCACAATTGCACGCGAACACAGAGCTTACCGAGCAATAGCAAAAGCGCTGGTTGCTGGCCGTAGAGTTTTAACCAGGCACCGGCAATCACTAACTGACGATTAAGATTTTGCAGCGGCAAATCAGCATAAATCGTCACTAGCGCTGGCTCGTAATGCTGCTTTAATGTCTTACGAATTAATTCTTCCAACTCATTTGCTGCTTCCATAAAACGCGTTAATTGCCGTGCATAAGCAAGGACCACGTCAGGATACTTTTTCACACTACGCGGTATTTCATTCCAACGTGCATGCAGTTCATCCAAACTTGCCTCATTAGCGGAGGTTAGCATTTCACAATATAAATTTTTTTCAAACTGAGTCGCTTGCTCTCTTGTTACTACTTTTGCTTTTCGCATACTGGGTAACAAAACTAATAATGCTTTCCAATCGGCGAGACGCACATACACTTTTTCTAATAATCGCAATACGCGCGGATGATGCGGGCTCAGTTGATTAAGACGCAACAGCGTTGCCTGCGCTTCTTCAAGTTGATCTTGTGATAATGCAAGCTCTGCTTGTGTAAGACCAATCGCAAGTTCCGCGTGCGGCGCTATGCGATACGCTTTTTGAATATATTGATCGCGCTTCTCATAAGCCCCTTGTTCGTGTGCTGCTTTCGCCGCCCCTAAAAAATTAACTAAAGGTTCATCAGATCGATTCACACCCGCAATCAACAAGCGCTCTGCTTTACGCCAATAACCTTCCAGTAATAACGTTAAGCCGTGCTGCGTTTTACTGTAAGCACGCCATTTACGCCGTGAAAGAAACCAGTTTTTCAAGCGATACCACATAAATTGAATACCATCGATGCTGGCAATCAATACGTAAAATACGCCCAACAATAGGATAAGACATAAAGCGGCAAACCACAGCGGCATTTGTACCAGCCAACTATGATAAACCAGCAAGAGATAACCAGGATGACGGACGAGCTCAAGCCCAAGCCACACAGAGGCGATTAAAAAAAGTAAAAAAATAATTAAACGCCACATACAACCTCTCCTATGGTGTTACCGCTGTTTGCTCACTTTCAGCGGGTGCTGCCGGCGAAAGATACTGATTAAACAAGGGTAGCGTTGCTGCGAGATTCACCGTTGTTGATTCAAGATTTATTTTTTGCAAATCGTCTAATTGTTGCAGCACAGATTTCGTCGTCTCTGCATCCGCAATAAAATAATGCTGCACCCAATCAATCACTTGTTTAAGACTTGCTTGATAAACAACGGTATTACGATGCAGTACTGCCCACATCGCCGCATCCATTTGCGCATGCATATTTTGATAAAGAAATACTTTTTCTTCCGGCATCACTAAAGGCGCTGCTTTACCGGTGTTATGTCTTATGATTACGATTTGCCGTAACAATTCACCGGTTCGTTTGAGCCCTCTTTCCCACCAGGATAAATTGCTCGTATCTATTATGCTTGCTTCTACTGCTTCTGGTTGTAAGGGCATGGAGGGAAGGGGTAATTGATCGAGTATGTTATTTAAGGTGATTAATTGCTGATAAACAGTCGATACCTCCGTTGAAGGGGCTGCGGCAAGCTTCGTCAAATCATCGGCAATAGCTTTTTTAAGCGTTGCTAACGCTTGATCATTGGTTTGCGCTAACACATCGCTTGCGCGCGTTAGTAATGTTTTTGCAATGGTGATTTCGTTATTTAAAAGCAATTGATCATTCGCGAGTCGCACTAAATACTGCGCTTCAGCCACACGCCATTTATCTAAATTACCTTTTTCAGCAGCATCCCAATCCGCCATTATTTTTTCCTGCTTTGTCGTTATGGCTTGTGATTGCATTGCGATAGATTGGAATTGATCGACTGATTGCTTAAGCCCAGTGATCGCGACTGTATTTTGTTCCGTTTGCGTTTTTAAGGAAGACACAAGCCTTGCGAGCGATACATTCACGTCACCTAACTGGAAAAAACCATATAAAAACGCACAAATGGAAATAATGATCGCCACGGTTGAAAATAAAATGCCCGCTTTTCCCCAATGAAAATGGCTTTTGTTTTCAGCTTGATCGTGCGCTTTGCTCTCATCCATCACTTTTTGCCCTCTTTGATATGCGCCAATTCATTGATGATTGCCTCATGCCCCGCATGATTTGCCACCCATATTGTCTGAAAACCCAAAGCGTGTGCAAGTATTTTTATCCGCTCACTAACGACAACGAGTGGCAGTGAAGAGAGATAAGGCCATCCTTCCTCACCCATTAATTTTTTCAACTGTTGCACACCATCATACGATGTGCAAACAAGGGCATGAATCTCGCTCTTTTTTAGTTGTGCGATAAAAGGTGAAACATTCAGGGTTGGCAATACACGACGATAAGTCACGATCGATGACACCCGTGCGCCGCGCTTTTGTAAGGTGTCGATTACGCTTTGCCGGCCGCCTTCACCACGAATGATAACGATACGCGCTGATGCGACTGATTGAAATTCGGGCAAATCCAGTAATCCTTCACTGCCAAAATTGGTTTTGGGTGCCAACACAGGCGCAAAACCCCGTTGCTTTAATGTTGCGGCCGTGCCCGCACCAACGGCTGCCAATTTCACCTTACCCTGTAAAGAAGGCCAATGTACTCGCAGGGCATCGGCAATTGATTTGACTGCTTGTGGGCTGATAAAGATCAACCAATCCGTATCCTGCAATGCTGCCAATTGCTTATTTAACACTGACTCACTCATGAGTGGTTGAAAAGCAATCGTTGGACAATAAATTCCCCGTCCGCCTAGGGCATGAATCGCCTGACAAAGCGCAATACCTGCTTCTTCTGGCCGCGTAACCAATACTGAAAGAAACAGTAATCTCATAGAAATTCTTTCAAAATTTTCATTGCCCCTTGTTCGAGCAAATGATCAGCCACGTAAATCCCCATCTGTTCCGCTTTTTCCGGCGCACCGCTTAAGCGCGCTCGCAAAATACGCTTGCCATCAAAACTTGCGACCAAAGCACGTAAGCTCAAGATACCGTGATGAATTTCAGCATATGCTGCGACCGGCACCTGGCAATTGCCGCCCAATTGCCGGCACACGGCGCGTTCAGCAAGTACACATAACTGCGTTTTAAGATCGTTTAACGGGGCAATCATGGCAAGGGTTGCGTGATCATTTTCTCGACATTCAATGCCAAGCGCGCCTTGCCCTGCCGCTGGCAACGAGGTCTCTATGGAAAGATAACTGCGAATACGCGAAGTGAGTTTCATGCGCTTTAAACCGGCACCGGCAAGAATCAAGGCATCTACCTCACCCTGATCAAGCCGCCCTAAACGGGTATGAATATTGCCGCGCATGGGTTGATAAGCGATATCCGGACGCTCACTTTTTAGCTGGGTTTGCCGCCGCAAACTGGAGGTACCAATGGATGCGCCCATGGGCAGGTGACCGATAGATTCGTATCGATTGGAAACGAATGCATCCCGCGGATCTTCACGCTCACCAATCACCGGCAAACATAAGCCAGCGGGCAATGTCATGGGCACATCTTTCATTGAATGAACGGCGATATCGGCGCGGCCATCGTAAAGCGCTTCCTCTAACTCTTTAACGAATAACCCCTTCCCGCCAATCGCATTCAACGTGATGTCAAGACAGCGGTCAGCCTCGGTGGTAATGCCCAATAACTCAACAGATAGGCTGGGGTGGGCGGCTGTGAGCCACGCTTTCACGCTTTCTGCTTGATAGAGTGCGAGTGGACTTTCACGTGTTGCGATAACGATGTGTCGTTTGGTCATGTAATCTGCCCTAATTTAATCTGCCCTCTCTGTACATGACAAAAAATATATACTAGCCATTCACCCTTCGAGACGGCGCAAAAAGCGCGCCTCCTCAGGGCGAACGGCCAGTTCATGAGCATATTTAGAACCCGTTCGTGCTGAGCCCTTCGACGAGCTCAGGATGCACGAGCGCGCTTTTTGCGCCGTCTCGAAGCATGAACGGACAATTTTAAATTTTGTCGTATACAGAGATCTGCCCTATAAACTCAGGTTGTTATTGTACCTATTTATCGTAAATACGCTATAATAAGCCACTCATGGACAGATGGATTACGATAAAATGACCAAATCAAACTTTCTCAAGCAATTGGCAAAAGAATTAACTGAGGCACTGCCAACACACGTCAGTGCGCTGAAAAAAGATTTTGAACGTCATTGTCATACGGTTCTTTCTAAGGCATTTAACAAATTTGATCTGGTGACGCGTGAAGAATTTGACACGCAGACAAAAGTATTACAACGGTCGCGCAAAAAATTAGAAGAACTTGATAAACAAATTCGTGAATTAGAAGCGATGCTTCATACGAAGCAAAAAAAACATAAGCATGATTAAACTGCCTTCTTTTGCAAAAACTGATTATGATTTAGAAGAACGTGAGGTTCTTTATCAAGGCATTTTCACGCTAGCACGCTATCATATCACCCATCGCGTGTTTAAAGGTGGCTCCAGTCAACCCTTTACGCGCGAAATATTGGAGCGAAAATCAGCGGCTGCCGTATTGCCCTACGATCCACTTTTGGATCGTGTGATTCTCATCGAACAATTTAGAGCGGGTGCTATTAAAAGCAATACAAATCCGTGGCTGCTTGAAATCGTTGCCGGCGTTTTTAATCACGGCGAAACGCCGGAAAATATCGTTTATCGTGAGGCGGAAGAAGAAGCAGGCTGCAAATTACTAGACCTTTCTCCCATCTGCGAGTATTTTGTAAGTCCGGGTGGTAGTAATGAATATCTGTATTTATTTTGCGGTCGCGTTGATGCGAGTCACGCCGATGGTATCTTTGGTCTCCCTGAAGAAAACGAAGATATACGCGCAATCAGCATGTCAGCAGACGATGCTTTTTCACTGTTGCAACAAGGCAAAATAAAAACCTCGCCTGCCATCATGGCGTTACTATGGTTACAATTAAATAGGGAAAAGCTAAAACAATTATGGCAGAAAAAATAACGCCTAAAAGTGCTAAAAATAAATCGTATACCGCTGAAGCGATTGAAGTCTTAAGCGGTCTTGAACCGGTACGTCGTCGTCCAGGCATGTATACCGATACGACTAATCCGAATCATTTAGCACATGAAGTCATTGATAATAGCGTTGATGAAGCGCTGGAAGGTCACGCAAGTGAAATTCATATCGTGATGCATAAAGATGGCTCGCTTGAAGTAGCGGATAATGGCCGCGGAATGCCGGTTGATATCCATCCGGGCGAAAAAGTGTCGGGTGTTGAATTAATTCTGACACGATTGCACAGCGGTGCAAAATTCTCAAATAAGCAATATCGCTTTTCTGGCGGTTTACACGGTGTTGGTATTTCCGTCGTTAATGCCTTATCAAAACAATTGGAAGTCACCATCAAACGTGGCGGTGACATTTATCGCATGGGGTTTGCTCACGGTGATAAAACGTCAAACTTGAAAGTCATCGGCAAAGCAAATAAAGGTGAAACGGGCACCGCCGTCCGTTTTTGGCCAGAAGCAAAATATTTTGATTCACCACGATTTGTCGCGAATAAATTAAAACACACGCTGCGTGCAAAAGCGGTTTTATGTCCCGGTTTACATGTGACCTACACTGATGAAAGCACTCAGCAAAAAGAAGAATGGTATTACGAAAACGGATTAAGTCATTATCTTGAAGAAGCGGTTGCAGCAACCGTACGTTTACCAGAAGAACCATTCATCGGTTCTTTTTCCAGTCAACACGAAGCCGTCGATTGGGCAGCCTGTTGGTTACCAGACGATGGCAACCTCGTCAGTGAAAGTTATGTGAATTTAGTTCCAACCGCGTTAGGTGGTACACATGTATCTGGCTTTCGTACCGGCCTTTCAGATGCATTACGTGATTTTTGTGAATTCCGTAATTTATTACCACGCGGTATTAAATTGGCACCGGATGATGTATGGGAACGTTGCGCGCATATTATTTCAGTTAAATTGCAAGATCCGCAATTTTCAGGCCAAACCAAAGAAAGATTATCATCGCGTGAATGCGCTGCGTTTGTTTCAGGCGTTGTCAAAGATGCTTTCACTTTATATCTCAATCAACATGTTGCTGTTGGTGAAGCACTCGCGCAACTGGCGATTGCAAATGCGCAAAAGCGGTTAAAAGCATCACAAATGGTGACGCGTAAAAAAGTCACCGCAGGTCCTGCACTGCCTGGGAAATTAATTGATTGCTCACTACAAGATCTACAGCGCACGGAATTATTTTTAGTCGAAGGTGATTCAGCCGGCGGCTCAGCAAAGCAAGCACGCAGCCGTGAATTTCAAGCCGTCATGCCACTGCGCGGTAAAATTTTAAATACGTGGGAAGTGGATGCCGATACGATTTTATCCTCGCAAGAAATTCATGATATCTCAGTAGCGATTGGAGTTGATCCTGCCTCAAGCAATATTGAAGGTTTGCGTTACGGAAAAATTTGCATCTTAGCGGATGCGGATTCTGATGGTAATCACATTGCAACACTCTTGTGCGCACTCTTTGTCAAACATTTTAGACCGCTTGTTGAGGCGGGCCATATTCATATCGCCATGCCGCCACTATTTCGTATCGATCACGGTAAAGAAGTTTATTACGCATTGGATGAAGCGGAAAAACAAGGTGTTTTAGATCGCATTTCTGCCGAATACAAAGACAGGAAACCACGCGTCAACGTGATTCGTTTTAAAGGCTTGGGTGAGATGAATCCGATTCAATTGCGCGAGACAACGATGGATCCGGATACTCGTCGACTGATGCAACTCACTATCACAAAATCAGATCATGCCGATGAAATGCTTGATATGCTACTTGCTAAAAAGCGTTCGCAAGATCGAAAAGCATGGCTCGAAAAGAAAGGCAATTTAGCTGAGGTTTAACCATGACGACTGTCACTAATATAGAACATATTTCTGTTCGTGATTATGCTGAAAAAGCCTATCTCGATTATTCCATGTACGTCATTTTAGATCGCGCATTGCCGCATCTTGGCGATGGTTTAAAACCCGTGCAACGCCGCATTGTTTACGCAATGTCTGAACTCGGTTTGAAAGCATCCGCTAAATTCAAAAAATCCGCGCGCACCGTCGGTGATGTGTTAGGTAAATTCCATCCGCACAGTGATACCGCTTGTTACGAAGCACTGGTTTTAATGGCGCAACCTTTTTCTTATCGTTATCCATTGGTGCAAGGGCAAGGTAATTTCGGCACGGCTGATGATCCTAAATCTTTTGCTGCCATGCGTTATACTGAATCACGTCTTTCAGGTTACGCTGAAGCATTATTATCTGAATTAGAACATGGCACGGTTGATTGGGTACCCAATTTTGATGGCACACTGTATGAACCATCGCTTTTGCCAGCACAATTACCGAATGTGTTATTGAATGGTACCACCGGTATTGCTGTTGGGATGGCAACCGATATTCCACCGCATAATTTAGGTGAAGTCGTGAAAGCACTGACGTGCTTAATCGATAATCCTAAAGCAACGCTTGATGAAATTTGCAAATACATACCAGGGCCTGATTATCCCACCGGTGCTGAAATCATCACGCCCAAATCAGATATTAAAAGCATTTACAAAACGGGCAACGGCGGCATTCGCATGCGTGCGACATATGAAGCGGAAGACGGTGAAATTATTATTACCGCACTGCCATATCAAGTGTCGGGCGGCAAAGTGCTCGAACAAATTGCACAGCAAATGCAAGATAAAAAATTACCGCTTGTTTCAGATTTACGTGATGAATCAGATCATGAAAATCCAACGCGTTTAGTCATCGTACCACGCTCTAATCGTGTTGATGTTGAACCACTCATGAATCACTTATTTGCAACAACAGACCTTGAGCGTAGTTATCGCATCAATTTAAATATGATAGGTACTAACGGCAAGCCGCAAGTAAAAGGTTTGTTACAAATATTGACGGAATGGCTGGAATATCGCACAGAAACCGTTAAACGACGTCTACAACATCGTTTAGACATTATTAATCATCGTTTGCATATTTTGGCCGGCCTTATCATTGTTTATCTCAATCTCGATGAAGTGATACGCATCATCCGAAAAGAAGATAAACCCAAAGACGTTTTAATTAAGCGATTTAAACTGAGTGATGAACAAGCGGATGCAATTTTAGATACGAAATTGCGTCATTTGGCGAAGTTGGAAGAAATGGAAATTCGCCGTGAAGAAGATAAACTCAGCAAAGAAAGAACAGAAATTGAAAAAACGCTGGGATCTTCCGCGCGCTTAAAAAAATTAATTCGTACTGAATTAGAAACGAATGCAGAAAAGTTTGCAGACAAACGTCAATCGCCTATTGTTGCACGAGCGGAAGCGCAAGCGATTAAAGAAACTGAAATTCTGCCTACCGAACCTGTCACTGTTGTACTGTCCTGTAAGGGATGGATACGTTCCGCTAAAGGTCATGACATTGATCCGAATAGTTTAAGTTACAAAGCAGGCGATAGTTTTCTGACGAAAGCCATCGGACGCAGTAATCAGGCCTCTGTCTTTTTAGATTCAACCGGACGCGCTTATTCGCTGCCCACTCACACGCTTCCTTCCGCACGTGGTCAGGGTGAACCGTTGACCGGCCGCTTAAATCCACCACCGGGTGCTGAATTTATTGGCTTAATGCTAGGCGAACCAGACGATTTATACGTACTCGCTTCCGATGCCGGTTATGGTTTCATTGTTAAATTAGATGATTTGCAAGGTAAAAACCGCGCGGGTAAAGCAGCATTGTCCTTACCAAATGGCAGCAAAGCGCTAGCTCCAAAGCAACTTAGCAGCGTAGAAGATGCTCATCTCGCTCTCGTCACGAATACGGGTCATTTACTGGTATTCCCATTAAGTGAATTGCCACAACTTGCCAAAGGTAAAGGCAATAAGCTCATCAGCATTCCAAGCGGTAAAGTGGCATCTCGTGAAGAATTCGTCCAAGACATGGCGATCTTAGCCAATCACCAAAGTTTACTGATTGTTGGCGATGGAAAACCATTCAAAATGAAGCCTAGCGATTGGAAACATTACATCGGTGAACGCAGTCGCCGCGGTAATAAATTACCAAGAGGCTGCCGCAGTGTGAAAGCATTGGCGGTGGAATAAGTAAGATACCCGAATGACGGCAAAGAGCGCCTAATCCGGGCCCTTGCTACCTATTAATCCCTTTTGCTTTCTTATCCGCGATTGTTAAGAATTTTCCTACATCTTTTTTAACCGCAAACAACGTACCACGTGTGCTTAATGTACCAAAGCCAAAAAATTTCTTAATGCCATCACTGATTTTTTCTTTGGTACGTGCAAACCAAGTTTTTACCGCCATTGTAAATGACAATTCTTCAGGGTGTTTTTTAAATGGCGCAATAATTTTATTTTCAACAATCGTCTTAAATGTACTGATGATTGCAGTAATATCATGAATTGTTAAATTTTTCTGTTCATCTGTTGTTAGACAACTTTCAATCTTATCACGCAATCCATAAAGCGTATTTTTTCGTTCGCTATTAAGCCAATCAGGTTCATTCACTCCTAATGCATCATCTAGTATTGTCACTTTTTCTGATTTATTATTTTCAGCTTTTTCAGCTAGATTTTTCTTCTTCGTTTCAACAAAGTGGATCCCATCATTCACACCGTTAAGAATGCATTTTAAAATTTTTTGCAATTGTTTCTTTCGCGTCTCTTGTGAAATAAACAACATTGCTGACAAAACGGTTGCTAAGGAATATGCTTTCTCATCCTCAATATCATACTTCGATTTGTCATCATTAATTAGACATTTTAAAGATGAATCCATTTCATCAAGCAAATGGCTATTTGTTAAATCAAAAGAAGATAAACCCGATTCAATTATCAAAATGACTTCAGGTAGTAGATCATCAGCCGACATCCCCTGCTTACTACCCAAATTCTTATATGCTTGCAATACAATTTCATGCGACAATTCAATAAATTGACGTAAATTAATTTGATCGGCTAATAGTATCTTAACCGCATCTTCCACTCTTCTGCTAATAGTCATTGGCGCTACCCTCTCTCGTTTACGTGACTTCATCTTTTTCTATTAGTACCTAAATATTACAGGAAAAAGCTTAGCATAATATTAAAACCATGGCTTTTTGGGCTATATAGGTGTAAAAAGTCGTATTTTTAAGGTATAGTTGCTTTATTTTTGAGCATATAATG
>Ga0155585_1081_pt1 | contig 15444 bp, 26 predicted proteins | sample RifCSPhighO2_12_FD_107242 | JGI IMG/M metagenome (GOLD analysis project Ga0155585, IMG submission 107242) | Gammaproteobacteria bacterium RIFCSPHIGHO2_12_FULL_43_28 | reverse complement strand
ATTGCTGACAGTAAAAATCCGCTTGGCCCACGCGGTTTTCTTTTGCTATATAGCCGCATGCATGGCAACACTGGCTAGTATGCTGTGGATTTACACTTAATAGCAATCCACCTCGCCACGTTTGTTTGTATTCAAGTTGTCGCTTAAATTCACCCCAACCTTGATCGAGAATAGATTTATTTAACCCTGACTTTGCTTTGACACGACGGCCAGGTTTTTCACGATCGCCACGTGCTGACTTGCTCATGTTGCGGATTTTCAATTCCTCAACAACAATTAATGCGTGGTTATTGCTTAATTGGGTCGAGGTCTTGTGGAGAAAATCGCGACGTGACCGCGCAATGCAGCTATGGATCATTTGAACGCGTTTCTTTTGCTTCTTCCAATTACATGAAAATTTTTCTTTGCGTGACAACTTACGTTGCTCTTTTGCTAATTTTATCTCAACTGCTTTAAACGCATTGATTGGTCCAATTGCACTACCATTAGAGAGCGCCGCAAAGCGCTTCACGCCAAGATCAATTCCGATGGCACTGGTTGCAGGATGGTTTGCAACTGCTTTCTCAATTTCAACCTGAATGCTAAGAAACCAATGAGGGCCCTGCTTGCTAATCGTTGCATTTTTAGGAGTGCCTTCAATATCGCATGATTTAAAAAATCCGACCCAGCCTATTTTTGGCAAGTAAACTCGTCGATTTTCGAGCTTAAATCCCTGCGGAAACCTAAAACTGCTATGCTGATTTCGCTTGCGCCATGTGGGTAGTTTTTTTAACGGCTGGTTTTTATCAAATGCATCACGAAAAGCTTTATCGAGGTCTTTCAGTTTTTGCTGCAACACTTGCGAATGACAGGCTTTAAAGAAACCATATTCATCTGAACTTTTCCAGAGGGCCAGCCAAAACGCTGCTTCGTTATACCAAAAAATCGGTTGCCTTGCTTCGAGCCGGCGCAATGAAATGGCCAACACCATGTTCCAAAGTTTGCGCGCGCAACCTGCAAACTGATCGAATTTTTCTTCTATCAGCGGGGTTGTTTTCAATCTGAATCGATAGGCTTTCCTTATTTTCATTCGTGCAGTATAGTCCTGATTTATTGCAATTCAAGTAGGTTCAAAATAAAAATGGGCGCCTTATATCCCCGCCCTGAAGGACGGGGTTTTACGGCGCGGTGGATAAAAATAAACAACCGGAATTAGCTCAGGAATTAGATGATCACCTTCAGCTTATAAGTGAATTTGCGAAATATAGAAGAGAACAACAAAAAATCACAACACCGTCAAAGCCTTTAAGTTCACCAAAAATGTTTAGCGCAACTTCACCAATGCAAATGCAAGAGTGGGTTAGCGACAATAGGTTACAACGACAATAAGAATGGGAAATTTCTCAAAAATTCATTACAAAAAAGCCAAGTTAGCTTTCACTAACTTGGCTTTTAAATTAAAAAATATCAAAAAAACCTAGGCTACAGCCTCTTCATCACGACGACCAACTAATTCTACGATCGCCATCGGTGCTTTATCACCGCTACGAAAGTCACATTTTAAGATGCGCAAGTAACCACCTGGGCGAGCCTTGAAGAAAGGACCGATTTCGGTAAATAACTTTTGAACCATATCTCTATCACGAAGGCGTGTGAAAGCTAATCTGCGCTTATGCAAAGTATCTTCTTTAGCTAACGTGATAAGCGGTTCAAAGAATCGTCTTAATTCTTTTGCCTTTGGTAAGGTTGTTTTAATAACTTCATGGCGCAACAAGGAAACCATCATATTTTGAAACATCGCTTTACGATGACTGCTTGTACGACTGAGATTTCTACCACTATTTCGATGACGCATGATTAAAACCCTTTATAATATTACTTTAATGATTAGGAATTTATTCCTAATGCGTTAAAAACTACTTCTTGCCTAACTCTTTATCCGAAGCAGGTGAACGCCAACCTTCAATTTTGGTACCCAATGCTAACCCATGAGCAGCGAGTACATTCTTAATTTCAGTTAATGATTTTTTACCTAAATTCGGTGTCTTCAGTAAATCTGATTCTGCACGTTGTACTAAATCGCCGATGTAAAAGATATTTTCTGCTTTTAGACAATTAGCCGATCTGACCGTTAACTCAAGATCATCCACCGGTCTATGATAGATAGGATTCACAGAGTCTTCATGTGAAGCACTTTCTTCGATCGCTGGCGCTGATTTCAAATCAACAAACGTAGCTAATTGTTGTTGAAGAATCGTTGCTGACCTTCTAATGGCTTCTTCTGGATCTAACGTTCCATTGGTTTCAAGATCAATGACTAATTTGTCCAAGTCTGTACGTTGTTCAACACGCGCATTCTCAACAGCGTATGAAACACGATGCACCGGACTAAAGCTTGCATCAATATGCAATCCACCAATCGTAACCTTACCTTCTGACTTACGGGTATGAACGACGGCTGGTTGATAACCACGACCCAACAACACCTTAAGTGTCATGTTAAGCGAGCCATTTTCGTTTAAATGTGCAATAACATGTTCTGGATTAACAATTTCAACGTCATGCTCTGGCTCAATATCACCCGCAAGAACTGGACCAGGTCCTTTCTTGGTAAGTTTTAGTGTTACATCATGACGACCATGTAACTTGATTGATACACCCTTCAAATTCAACAGGATTTCAACTACATCTTCTTGCACACCAGGAAGTGCGCTGTATTCATGTAGTACACCATCAATTTTTGCCTCAACTATCGCAGCACCAGGCATAGATGACAGCAATATTCTGCGTAGGGTGTTGCCTAACGTATATCCAAAGCCACGTTCCAAAGGTTCCAACGTGATCTTTGCATGAAATGGCGAGATTGTCTCAACAGCAATTTCGCGAGGCGTTAAAAAATCAAATGGATTATTTTGCATGTAACAACCTCTCTATCCCAGAAATGACTTATTTAGAGTAAAGCTCAACAATTAACTGTTCATTAATGTCAGGCGGTAACATATCTCTATCCGGTGCAGTTTTAAACGTGCCGGAGAAAGCTGCGGAATCTACCTCTAACCAATCGCAGCCTGGTCTTGCTTGAGCAAGTGATAATGCTGATTGAATTCGAAGCTGCTTCTTTGCACCTTCACGTACGGTGACAACATCACCAGACGCTAACAAATATGAAGGTATGTTGACTATCTTGCCATTTACCAAAATACCACGATGGCTAACTAATTGTCTTGCTTCAGCACGTGTGGCACCAAAACCCATGCGATAGACAACATTATCGAGTCTACGCTCTAATAATTTTAACAGATTTTCACCTGTTGAACCTTTGAGACGGGAAGCTTCGGCAAAATAGTTTCGGAACTGACGCTCTAAGATACCATAAATTCGACGAACTTTTTGCTTTTCACGAAGCTGTACACCATGTTCAGTTTCTCGGCCACGTCTAGCACCATGTTGACCAGGTGCTGTGTCTAGTTTACATTTTGAATCAAGCGGTCTAACACCACTTGTCAGTGAAAGATCCGCTCTTTCTCTACGAGAAAGTTTGCATCGTGGACCCAAATATCGTGCCATTCTTTATCTCCTGTTACACGCGTCGCTTCTTTGCAGGACGGCAACCATTAAACGGAATACCGGTGACATCTGTTATAGAAAGTATTTTTAAACCAGCAGAATGCAGCGCTCTGACGGCAGATTCTCTACCGGGGCCTGGGCCTTTGACTCTGACCTGTAGATTCTTCATGCCGTACTTTTCGACAACTTCTTGACCAGCTTTTTGTGCGGCTTCACCAGCAGCATATGGGGTTGACTTACGTGAACCACGGTAGCCACAACTTGAAGCGCTGCTCCAGGCAACGACATTCCCCTGGACATCTGAAATAGTTACTAACGTATTGTTAAATGACGAATTAATGTGGGCGATACCATCACCGATTTGTCGTTTTACTTTTTTACGTGTTTTTGAGGCTGATTTAGCATCATTTGATGCTGGTGCCTTTTTATCTGCTGCGTTTGCCATCTACTATTCTACCTTTATTTGCCTTTTCTTTTGCCTTTACGGGTTCTTGCATTCGTACGTGTTCTCTGACCATTCGTTGGAAGGCCGCGTTTATGCCGCATTCCGCGATAAGTACCTAATTCTATTAAGCGCTTGATGTTCATCGCGACTTCACGACGCAAATCACCTTCCACGCGAAATTTATTCACCTCTGCGCGCAAACTCTCAAGTTCAGCCTCAGTCAAGTCTTTTACTTTCTTCGTTGGATCGACCTGCGCACCTTCGCATACCACTTGGGCACGCCTTCTACCAATACCATGGACGGCAGTCATGGCAATCACAACATGCTTACGCTCTGGTATATTTACACCTGCAATACGAGCCATCCCATCACTCCTAGCTACACTTTATGAACTCAAAATCAATTACTAATTAAGGCATGCAAAAAACGCATGATTCTAGTGTTTTATTTTAAAAAAATCAACCCTGCTTTTGTTTGTGTCGTTTCTCAGTGCAAATCACCCTAACCGTGTTCTTTCGACGGATGATCTTGCAATGGCGACATATTTTTTTAACTGACGCACTTACTTTCATAAAATTTTCCTCGTGTCCTAGCTTTGCATTTTTACAAGTTTACAGCACAGCCTGCTTTTTATCGGGAAGTTAAACCACCACCTCTTAGATTCGCCTTCTTCAATAGTGACTCATATTGAAATGACATAATGTGGGATTGCACCTGAGCCATGAAATCCATGACTACCACCACAATAATTAACAAGGAGGTACCACCGAAGTAAAAAGGTACATTCCAAGCTAAAATCATAAATTCAGGCAATAAGCAGACTAGAGTAACATAAATTGAACCTGTCAGGGTTAACCTAGTCATGACGCCATCAATATAACGCGCTGTTTGTTCACCCGGACGGATTCCAGGGATAAAAGCACCTGATTTTTTTAAATTTTCCGCTGTTTCCTGCGGATTGAATACAAGTGCAGTATAAAAGAAGCAGAAAAATATAATACCAGCGCCAAACAGTAGCATATGCAGTGGTTGCCCTTGCTGCAAAGAGACACTTAATGTATTCAACCAAGCAAATCCTCTAGCATTGCCAAACCATTGCGCAATAGTCGCTGGGAACAAAATCAAACTAGATGCAAAAATCGGCGGAATAACACCAGCCATATTTATTTTTAACGGTAAGTGTGTGCTTTGTGCTGAGTAAATCTTACCACCTTGCATTCTTCTAGCATAATTTATCGTAATTTTACGTTGTGCACGCTCAATAAAAACGACAAACGCCACAACCGCTACTACTGCCGCAAGAACAAGCAGGAGAATCACAAACTGTAACTGACCCTCGCGCACTTGCTCTAGGGTTCTTCCTAAGGCGGATGGCAAACCTGCAACAATGCCAGCAAAGATAATCATGGAAATACCATTACCTATGCCGCGTTCAGTCACTTGTTCACCCAGCCACATCAAAAAGACAGTACCCGTTACCAACGTTAATGCTGTTGTTACATAAAATGCCAAATCAGGCGAAAGAGCTACATGATTCACAACAAGCATTTTAGATAGACCAATCGCCTGGAATGTCGCCAAAACGACTGTTCCATAGCGTGTATATTTATTTAACTTCCGCTGTCCTGACTCACCTTCTTTACGTAACTCAGATAACTGAGGTGACATAACTGACAGCAACTGGACAATAATAGAAGCTGAAATATAAGGCATAATCCCAAGGGCAAAAACACTAAAGCGCATTAACGCGCCGCCGGAGAACATATTAAACAAGCCAACAATATTATTTTGTTGTGCATGAAAAAGTTCTTGTAGGCGCAACGGATTCAAGCCCGGCACAGGTATGTAAGAACCAACCCTAAAAATGACTATAGCAAACAGCACGAAAAGCAAGCGTTGCTTTAAGTCAGAAAATCCACTCGATTTAAGGGTTGCCCCAAGCCTACCTGCCGTCATTTTAAGCCTCTACTTTTCCCTTCGCCGCTTCGATTGCCTTTTTTGCTCCAACGGTTGCCGCTATACCACGAAGTGTCACTGCTTTTGTAATTTCACCAGAGCCAATCACTTTGACATCTTTAGTACTGCGACGAACTACACCAGCTTCAATTAAAACGGCCAAGTCAATTTCTGTCGCATCGATCGCATTCAATTCAGACAAATAGACTTCTTCACGATATAAAGCCTGACGGGAACGAAAACCAGATTTTGGTATGCGTCTTTGTATAGGCATCTGACCGCCTTCAAAGCCAACTTTATGATAACCACCTGCTCTCGCTTTTTGGCCTTTGTGACCTTTACCGCAGGTTTTACCTTTTCCTGAACCAATTCCACGACCCAAACGCTTTGACGTTTTCTTAGAGCCTGGCGCTGGTTGTAACGTATTAAGCTGCATTTTTGTAACCTCTAGAGATAAATCGTATCGTTATGATTATGATTTTTGTTCAACCAGCTCTTCTACTGTCTTACCGCGCTTAGCAGCAAAATATTCTGGCGGTGATATACTTTGCAAAGCATTTAATGTTGCACGTACAACATTAATTGGATTTGTTGATCCGCCAATTTTAGCAAGAACATTCTTCACACCGAGTACTTCGAATACAGCACGCATCGCACCACCAGCAATAATACCGGTACCATCTGATGCAGGCTTCATCAATACACGTGTCGCACCGTGTTTACCAACAATAGCGTGATGCAGTGTATCGCCTTTCAACACGACCTGACGCATATTCTTGCGTGCATCCTCAAGCGCCTTTTGTATGGCGACAGGAACTTCTCTTGCTTTACCTCTGCCGATACCGACACGCCCCTTACCATCGCCAACAACCGTGACAGCACCAAAGGTGAAAATCTTACCGCCTTTAACAACCTTTGTATTACGTGACACATGGACTAGCTTCTCAATATAGCCGTCACTTTTTGTACTTTGATCAAAACTTCCCATAGCTCACCTTTAAAATTGGAGTCCAACTTCTCTTGCAGCATCTGCAAGTGCTTTAATACGACCGTGGTATAAAAATCCTGATCGATCAAATGCAACGCTATCTATGCCTGCTTTTAGCGCTCTTCCCGCAAGAAGTTTGCCAACTTCTTTAGCCGCATCAATATTGCCAGTTACCTTAATTTTGTCTTTTAACTCTTTATCAAGTGTAGAAGCAGAAACTAAGGTTTTTGCTCCGTCAGAGGTGATAAGTTGCGCATACATATGACGTGATGTCTTATGTACAGAGAGGCGCATTACACCCAACTCAAGTATTTTTTTACGGGTTCGTTTTGCCCGACGTAATCTTGTATTTCGCTTATTCATTGGCCCTATACCCTATTCACCGCATTACTTTTTCTTGGTTTCTTTAAGTTCAATTTTCTCGTTTGCATATCGTATACCCTTTCCTTTATATGGTTCTGGGCTACGCATGCTACGGATTTCTGCCGCTACTTGTCCAACGACTTCTTTACTAGCACCCTTGATCACAATTTCTGTTTGTACCGGTGTTTCAATAGTGATGCCTTCTGGCACAGCGTATTCAGTCGGATGAGAAAAACCAAGGCTTAGGGATAAAACCTTACCCTTCGCTTGTGCTCGATAACCAACACCTACTAATAATAATCTTTCTTGAAAGCCCGTCGACACGCCATAAACTGCATTATGGATTACCGCTCTCATCGTACCTGGAATAGATTTGTGGAGTTTTCTCACAACGCCAGTCATTCCCTCCACTTCTTTGTCTTGACTGACATTAATGGTGTTATTTTCTACATTAATCTTCACAAAAGGATGTAATGACACTGTTAGTTGGCCTTTAGGTCCTTTTGCCAATAGTGTTTCACCCTGAATTTTAACATCAACCCCAGCTGGTATAGCAATTGGTCTTCTAGCAATTCTTGATGTCGTCATGCTGCTCTCCTACTCAACTGTGCACAAGACTTCGCCGCCAACCTGCTGTGCACGCGCAGCTCTATCTGACATCACTCCTTTAGGAGTGGAAACTATAACAATACCGAAACCACCACGAACTGTCGGTAGATCGTTACAGCCTCTATAGACGCGTAATGATGGCTTGCTTATACGCTTAATGCTATCGATTACAGGACGGCCTTGGAAATACTTCAGTTCAACTGAGATATTTTTTTTATTTCCATTAGAAATAACTTCGTATTGGCCTACGTAACCTTCATCTTGCAACACCTTGAGCATGTCATTTTTAACATTTGAATAAGGCATGGTGATCGTTTTAATCCCCATCGCCTGAGCATTCCTTATTCTGGTGAGCATATCTGCAACTGGATCTTGCATCGACATCTTTTATACCTCTCATTTTGGCTTTAGCCACTTATATACGCTACCAACTTGCCTTATGCATACCAGGAACCATGCCACTGACGGTAGCAATTCGCATATGCAATCTGCATAACCCGGTCAATCTATTGTAAGCACGAGGACGGCTGCATAATCTGCAACGGTTGCGCTGACGGATTTGGCTTGAATCACGTGGTAAACTCTGCAACTTAAGCATTGCTTCCCAACGTTCACCTTCTGACAAATTAATGTCACTCACAGCATTCTTTAATGCATCACGCTTTTCGCGATGTTTATTAGCCAGCTTTGCACGCTTCAGATTTCGATTTGTTACGGATTTTCTTGCCATATCTTAACTCACTTCTTTCTCTCTAAAGGGAAAATTAAATGCCTGCAAGAGAGCAAAGGCTTCTTTATTAGTCTTCGCTGTGGTAGTGATAGTAATATCCATACCTCTGATTGCATCTATTTTGTCATAATCGATTTCAGGGAAAACAATCTGTTCCTTCACACCAAGACTGTAGTTACCGCGACCATCGAATGACTTGGCACTCACACCACGAAAGTCACGTACCCGTGGCAAAGCGATAGCAATCAATCGATCCAGAAATTCATACATCCTGTCATTGCGTAAAGTTACCTTGCAACCAATTGGCCAACCTTCTCGGATCTTAAAGCCGGCAATTGACTTGCGAGCAAGTGTTGTTACTACCTTCTGACCCGTAATCTTTTCGAGATCCGCTACCGCATTCATCAATATTTTCTTGTCAGTCGCAGCTTCACCAACACCCATGTTGACTGTTACTTTCTGAATACGTGGCACCTGCATAATAGAGGTATAACCAAACTTTTCTTTCAGTTTTGGCGTAATTTCTTTCTTGTATAAATCTGACAGCCTTGGCATAACTACACCCTTTAATTCTTAATCTCTACAGCTTGATCACTAGCCTTAAAATACCGCACACGTTGACCGTCTTCCAATTGACGTATACCAACTCGACTTCCTTTTTTTGCGGTAGGATCAAAAACCATCACGTTAGAACGATGAATAGACATTGATTTAGGAATAACACCACCACGATCTCCGGTATTCGGATTTGCTTTGACGTGCTTTTTAGCAAGATTAATACCATCGACCAGCAGCCTTTCTCCTCCATCAACGATGGAAAGAACGGTACCTTTTTTACCTTTGTCTTTACCTGTAGTAACGATAACTTCGTCACCTTTTTTAATCTTATTCATAGTCACTTCTCTATATCAGCTAAACTAGAGAACTTCTGGTGCCAACGATATGATTTTCATAAAGTTATCACCGCGGAGCTCTCTTGTAATCGGACCAAACACACGCGTCCCTATCGGCTGCAACTGTGCATTTAAGAGCACGACTGCATTTTCGTCGAATCGGATAGTTGAACCATCAGGTCGCCTGATACCTTTTTTTGTTCGAACGATAACAGCGTTTAGAACTTCGCCTTTTTTCACCTTACCTCGAGGAATAGCTTCTTTAACAGAAACCTTAACAACATCCCCAATTCCGGCATATCGACGTCGGGATCCACCCAACACCTTTATACACATCACGCGACGTGCACCGCTGTTATCAGCCACATCGAGCATTGTCCGCATCTGAATCATGCTTTACTCCGACTTTACTGCTACGCTCATTTGAGCTCGCCAATATTATCACGTTTATTTAAAAATAAAAGCTTAAACAAGAATTTTTTCGTGCCAGAAGATAGAAAAATCTAGGAGCATCATTACCTTAGAAGCTGCTAACCAATCCGCTAACACACTAAATTATTGTTGTTCTTTTCGTTTTACTACCTCAACCAGCTTCCAACGCTTGGTTTTAGATAGCGGTCTGCTGTGCTGGATCATGACTAAGTCACCGATTTTGCAGGCATTTTCTTCATCGTGCGCATACATCTTGGAATAGCGTCGCACATACTTACCGTATAGCGGGTGCTTTACCTTACGCTCGATCTGAACAACGATGGTTTTATCCATCTTATCGCTAATGACGGTACCAACTATTGTTCTAGGCTCTTTTTTCAGCTCTATGCTATTTGTTTCTGCCATACTCATACCCTTGAACCTTTCTCATTTAATATCGTTTTAATGCGAGCAATGTTCTTTCGCACTTGACTAAAAAGGTGACCTTTCGGTGCCTGACCCGCACCCCTTTGCATTCTTAGGTTAAACTGTTCGCGCATAAGGCTTAACAGTTCTTGTTTAAGTTCTTCAATTGATTTTGCTTTTAAATCGACTGCTTTCATTAGATGACCGTCCGCGCTACAAACGTTGTTTTTACAGGTAATTTAGCTGCCGCAAGTCTTAATGCTTCTTTAGCTAAATCCTCTGGAATACCCTCAATTTCGAACATGACGCGGCCTGGCTGCACCAATGCGACCCAATACTCGACAGCGCCCTTACCAGAACCCATTCGAACTTCAAGTGGTTTCTTTGTTATTGGTTTATCTGGGAATATTCTAATATAAACCTTACCGCCACGCTTAACATGGCGAGACAATGCACGCCGGGCTGATTCTATTTGTCTTGCGGTAATCGCGCCATGTTCTAAGGTTTTTAAACCATACTCGCCATGGGATACGCTTGTGCCACGACAAGAAACCCCTCTGTTGCGACCCTTAAACTGCTTCCGGTATTTTGTACGCTTTGGCTGCATCATAAACTATTTCTCCTGCTTAGCGCTTTTTTCAGTGTTTTCAGCTTGGGTAGTTTTGTCACCCAATACTTCACCTTTAAATATCCAAACCTTGACGCCAATAATACCGTATGTGGTTTGAGCTTCAGCCAGCGCATAATCTACATCTGCACGAAAAGTCTGAAGTGGAACACGGCCTTCACGATACCATTCTGTACGAGCAATTTCTGACCCGCCAAGACGTCCACTCACGCTGATTTTGATGCCCAATGCGCCAGCACGAAGTGCCGTTGTGACGGCTCGCTTCATTGCGCGACGAAACATAATACGTCGTACTAACTGTTGAGCTACAGATTCAGCAACTAATCTTGCATCAATTTCAGGCTTTCTTACTTCTTCAATACTGATGTGGACTGGGACTTTTACAATTTTACTCACTTCGTCACGGAGTGTTTCAACTTCTTTACCACTTTTTCCAATAATAACGCCTGGACGCGCGGTGTAGACGACCACCTTAGCATTACGTGCCGGACGATCAATCTGAATTCTGCTTATACCTGCCAGAGATAATTTCTTGCGTAGAAAGTCTCTCACCTGAAGGTCTGCACACAATGTGTCTGCAAACTCCTTAGCGGGAGCATACCATCTGGAAGCCCATTCCTTAACGATACCTAGGCGAATACCGACGGGATTAACTTTTTGCCCCATTACCTCTACTCCTCATCCGATAAAATAACTGTAATATGACATGTCGGCTTCAATATCCTGCTGCCTCGACCCTTTGCTCTCGGCATCATGCGCTTATGGGCTGGGCCTTGATCAGCATAAATCTTGGCAACTTTCAGATCATCAATATCCGCACCTTGATTATGCTCTGCATTGGCAATCGCTGAATCCAACACTTTTTTTAATACTTGTGCCGATTTTTTCGGACTAAATTTTAAAATATTTAACGCGCGCTCGATAGGCAGGCCACGAATCTGGTCGCATACAAGACGGCACTTTTGTGCGGACAATCTTACAAATTTTAATTTCGCCGCTACTTCCATTACTGAATCCTCATTTCTCAAGGTCTCTTTATTTAGATACTTTTAGTTTAAGCAGCCTTCGTTTTCTTATCACCAGAATGTCCACGAAACGTACGTGTTGCTGCAAACTCACCTAGTTTGTGGCCAACCATATTTTCGTTAACATAAACAGGCACATGCAGTCTGCCGTTGTGTACCGCAATTGTTAAACCAACCATTTCTGGAACGATCATTGATCGTCTAGACCAGGTCTTGATAGGCCGCTTATCATTCGTCGCGGTAGCCTTTTCAACCTTTCTAAGCAAATGGGCGTCTACAAAGGGTCCTTTCTTAATTGAACGTGGCACGCTATCACCTCATATACGAAAATTATCAAACAAAATGTTATTTCTTACTGTCACGGAGTATAAACTTTGACGTACGTTTATTTTTACGTGTTTTATAGCCCTTTGTTGGCACACCCCATGGTGTAACCGGATGACGACCACCCTTCGTTTTACCCTCACCACCACCGTGTGGATGGTCGATTGGGTTCATCGCCGTACCTCTAACCGTTGGACGTACACCCAAATGGCGTTTTGCACCAGCTTTACCAAGTGTGCGTAAGCTATGCTCAGAATTGCTTACTTCACCAATAACAGCACGACATTCAGATAAAACTTTACGCATTTCACCCGAACGTAAACGAACAGTTGCATAAATACCTTCACGTGCAATCAATTGTGCAGAGGTACCAGCACTACGTGTAATTTTCGCGCCACCGCCTGGTTGCATTTCAATACAGTGTATCGTTGTACCGACCGGTATATTATTTAGAGGCAAGCAGTTACCTGTTTTGATTGTTGCCTCACTGCCTGAAACAACTTGATCACCAGCCTTGAGTCCACGCGGACTGATAATATAGCGCCGTTCACCATCCGCATATAGCAAAAGTGCAATGTTCGCACTGCGGTTTGGATCATACTCTAAACGCTCGACTTTTGCAGCTATGCCGTCTTTATCACGTTTAAAATCAACAATGCGATATTTCTGCCGATGGCCACCACCAATATGCCGACAGGTAATTCGACCCATGTTGTTTCTGCCACCCGTTTTAGCTTTTTTCGCTAAGAGCGGAGCATAGGGTTCGCCTTTATGCAATTCATTGTTGACAACCTTAATCGCGAATCGTTGCCCTGGCGATGTTGGGGAGAGCTTAACAATTGCCATATTATCCTCAGTATTAATCTATTTTTTACTATTCATCTATTGTTAACTGTGTCACTTAATTTAATCGCTATTTTATATAGCCAAAGCGGCACCCGTTTTTGTTACCTACTTATTGAGCCACCATCATATCGAGCTTCTGGTCGGCCTGTAATGTTACGTATGCTTTTTTCCAGCTCTTTCGGTTGCCCTCAATACCTTTGAACATTTTCTTTTTGGCTCTAACAGTTGCTACACGAACTGCTTTTACCTTGGTGTTAAACAGGAATTCAATAGCATCTTTAACTTCTGATTTAGATGCATCCTTAACAACACTGAAAACATACTCATTATTCTTTTCCATCACAGTCGTCGCTTTTTCAGATATGTGTGGAGACAAAATAATATTTAAAAGTCGCTCTTGATTCATTTCAGCAACTCCTCTATCTCTTTAATTGCTTCTTCAGTCATCACTACTTTTTCTGCTCCAACTAGAGCAACTGGATCAGAGGCAGTGCTAGCAGTGTCTCTAATATCAACACGCGACAAGTTACGGCTTGATAAATATAAATTCTCATCGACGATGTTTGAAACAATAAGAACATCGCCATTGAGCTTCATTTCTTGCAACTTCGCCAACAACGCTTTTGTCTTTGGTGTGTCAATTTCAAACTTCTCAACGATAAATAATCTTTCTTGTCTGATGAGTTCAGAAAGTATAGAGCGCAGAGCACCTTTAAACATTTTCTTATTTACTTTCTGGCTAAAATCCCTTGGCTTAGCAGCAAACGTCTTACCACCAGTTCTCCATAGAGGGCTTCTGATTGTACCAGCACGCGCGCGGCCTGTACCTTTTTGGCGAAATGGCTTAGCGCCACCGCCACTCACTTCAGACCTGGTTTTTTGTGCTTTTGTTCCAGCACGACCACCTGCCATGTATGCGACAACCACTTGATGAATCAATGGTTCATTGAAATCGCATGCAAAAACTGCATCTGCTAATTCAAGCTTCTTTTTAGAATTTGCTAATTTTAATTCCATTACCCTCTCCTCATGCGCCTTTCTTTATTGCAGGGCGAATAACAACATGCGCATTTGGCGCGCCTGGTATTGCACCTCTGATAAGCACTAAATTGCGCTCTAGATCAATACGCACGATTTTCTGCGATAATATAGTTCGCCGTACGTCACCCATATGGCCAGACATGCGCTTATTTTTAAACACCTTACCTGGAGATTGGCGTTGCCCAATAGAGCCAGGAACACGGTGAGATACTGAGTTACCGTGCGATCTATCTTGACCAGCGAAATGATGCCGTTTAATCGTACCAGCAAAACCCTTACCTTTTGTCACACCAGTCACATCAACATACTGGCCTTCAGTAAAGCGATCGACTTTCAGTTCTGCGCCAACAGATAATTCTCCAGCAACTTCTTTGTCATCCAGTCGAAACTCCATCAGTTTCGAGCCCGGCTCAACACTTGCTTTCGCGAAGTGTCCAGCTTCTGGTTGTGTCAGCCGTGAACGTTTACATTCGCCAGCTGTCACCTGAATAGCAGAGTAGCCATCATTTTCTAACGTTTTAATTTGGGTGATTCGGTTTGGTTGCACTTCTACAACCGTCACTGGAATACTATTACCATCTTCGGTATAGATTCGAGTCATCCCACATTTCTTTCCAAGCAAACCTATTGTCATTTTTTATCGCCTCACTTAGGCATACTTCTCTTTAAATTCATATCGTTAAAGCAAATACTGCAACATGAATCCGCAGTTTCAAGGAATGGGCATGAAGATCACGCTCATTCTTGTTTTACTTAGTCTTCCGCATCAACACTGATTTGGACATCGACGCCAGCAGCCAAATCTAATTTCATTAGGGCATCGATAGTTTTATCAGTCGGGCGATTAATATCAACCACACGTTTATGCGTTCTCAACTCGTACTGATCGCGAGCATCTTTATCACCGTTTGGTGCGATGCAAATCGTATAACGTTCAATACGCGTTGGCAAAGGAATAGGACCACGAACTTGGGCCCCCGTTCTTTTTGCCGTATCAACGATCTCTCTTGTTGATTTGTCGATCAATCGGTGGTCAAAAGACTTTAACCGAATGCGAATTCTCTGACTTTTTCTTCCAATCGCCATGATTATTACTCAACTACTTTAGAGACAACACCAGCACCCACCGTACGACCACCCTCACGGATAGCAAATCGTACACCTTCTTCCATCGCAATCGGTGCAATCAGCTTGACTACCATCTTGATGTTA
>Ga0155585_1020_pt1 | contig 15545 bp, 11 predicted proteins | sample RifCSPhighO2_12_FD_107242 | JGI IMG/M metagenome (GOLD analysis project Ga0155585, IMG submission 107242) | Gammaproteobacteria bacterium RIFCSPHIGHO2_12_FULL_43_28 | reverse complement strand
GTATACCTCGTTTTAGGTTTTAGTAGCCCGTATTGAGCAGAGCGAAATACGGGGTAATGCAGCTTAATATCCCCGGGTTACGCTGCGCTAACCCGGGCTACGAATCATCTCAAACAATCACGCACAGACCATGCAGCTAAAACCCTACGCCTTCCCGATGGAAAAATCCCGCAAAACCATGTATAACACCTGCTCATATTTCATACTTTATTTCAAAAAGAGCAAAGATGACGCTTTATACGGCCACGATCACACTCATCCTCATTATGGACCCCCTGGGAAACGTTCCTTTGTTCCTGTCGATCTTAAATCACGTTGAGCGTAGCAAACGCAAGCGAATCATTTTGCGCGAAACCTGTATCGCGCTCATCATCCTGACGTTCTTTTTATTTTTCGGCCAACACATCTTACAAGGCATGCATATTTCAGAACCCGCGCTGCAAATCTCGGGCGGGATTATCTTATTTTTGATCGCTATTCGTATGATCTTCCCCCATGAGGATGCTGAAAATAAAGCGCGCCAAGTGGGTGAGCCCTTCATTGTGCCGCTCGCGGTACCCCTCATCGCAGGCCCTTCCACCATGACCATGGTGATGGTCATCGCCAACCAAGCACCTTTCGAGTTACCGCTTTGGTTTTTAGCGCTCCTGATTGCCTGGTTTGTCACAACCATCGTTTTGCTCTTCGCCGACCATTTACGAAAAATGCTTGGCGAGCGTGGTTTAATTGCTATCGAACGGTTAATGGGCATGATACTCACTACGATGGCGGTGCAAATGTTTTTGACTGGTTTTGAGCACTTTTTACATGCTTAACCACTCAGCCACTTCTTTCGCGTAATAGGTCAACATTGCATCGGCGCCCGCGCGTTTAATACTGAGTAACGCCTCAAAAACAGCTGGTTTTTCATCGATAAATCCCGCGAGTGCCGCTGCCTTTAACATGGCGTATTCGCCGCTGACCTGATAAACAAACGTGGGTGCTTTAAACATTTCTTTTGCACGATACACAATATCGAGATAAGGCATACCAGGTTTTATCATCACCATATCAGCGCCCTCTGCTAAATCGAGTGCAATCTCATGCATTGCTTCATCACTATTCGCAGGATCCATTTGATACTGGTTTTTATCCGCCTTACCTAGCGCTGCTTTTGAGCCAACGGCATCGCGAAAAGGACCGTAAAAACCAGAGGCATATTTAGCGGAGTAAGCAAGAATGCGGGTATGTTTATAATGCGCCGCATCGAGTGCTTCCCGCACACGGCCAATGCGGCCATCCATCATATCGGAAGGGGCAATAACATCAGCGCCCGCCTTTGCATGCGCGCAAGCTTGCTTACAAAGTATGGCGATTGTTTCTTCATTCAATACATAGCCATTGGCATCAATGATGCCATCCTGGCCGTGTGAGGTGTAAGGATCAAGCGCGACATCGGTCATCACACCGAGTGATGGAAAAGCTTTCTTTAACGCGCGCACAGCGCGTGGCAGCAATCCTTCCGGATGGTACGCTTCTTCTGCAGTGAGGGATTTTTTACTGGCATCGATGACGGGAAAAAGCATGATCGCAGGCACGCCCAATGCCACGAGAACGCTCGCTTCTTCCAACAACAAATCAATACTAAGACGTGCAATACCCGGCATGGAAGCGATGGGTTCACGCTTATTTTCACCTTCAATGATAAACACCGGTAGAATCAGATCGTGTACGCTTAGTCGGGTTTCAGCCATGAGCTCGCGTGAAAAGCGGTCGTAGCGCATGCGACGCATACGGGTCGTTGGAAAACTGCGATTTAAAAACATAAGAAAACACCTGGTAATTTAGTATCATAATGTCATTCCACCAAAGCTCGCGGAAACGCCTGATGATACCTGAGAACACACCGATGTTAAATCGCATCGCACTTAGCACCACAGCTAGCAGCCTTAAAGAAGAAGCACGCGCACTGGCAAAAGCACTACATCTTCCCTTTGAGCAAGGGCCAATCACTGCCGATAGCCCTTATGCCTATTTCCTCTTATTAACACCGGAATATCTTGGTTTATTAAAAACGAAGGATAAAAAAGCGCTGCCCTTTTACATTGATTTTGCCTCGGCCAAATTGACTTATCGACGCCAGAAGGCGAGTTTACGCAAAGAAATGCTTGCCCGTGCCATGGGCATACACCCCAAAGAAAACCCGGTCATCGTTGATGCGACGGCAGGACTTGGGCGCGATAGCTTTATTTTGGCATCCCTTGGTTACGCCATCACCATGATAGAACAATCGCCCATTTTGGCTGCGCTTTTAAAGGATGCGCTAGACCGCGGCAAAGCGAATGCGGCCATTGCGCCCATTGTGGGGCGTATTAAGTTGATCTGTGCAAATAGTTGTGATTGGCTTAACGCAACACCTGAGGCTGACCGACCGGATATCATCACCTTAGATCCCATGTTCCCAGAACGTAAAAAGTCAGCATCTGTCAAGAAAGAGATGCTAATACTGCAGGAACTTCTGGGAAAGTGCGAAGATGAAGACACTTTATTGCAAACTGCTTTAGCTTGTGCCAAACGTCGTGTTGTGGTAAAAAGACCCAAAACGGCGGCAAGCATCGCTAAACGTGCGCCTAACTTTTCGCTAACAGGCAAAACGAGCCGATTTGATATTTACTTGAAGTAGGCATTAATGGAATACATACAACATATTTTACACATTATCCTTCATATTGACCAATTCCTGATTTCATTCATCACAGATTACGGCCAAGCGACTTACGTCATCTTATTTGCCATTATTTTCTGCGAAACCGGCCTCGTTGTGACGCCATTCCTCCCGGGTGATTCATTGTTATTTGCAGCGGGCAGTATCGCAGCACACCCCGACGCACTGCTTGATGTAAAGCTCCTATTTGTCCTGTTAACGCTTGCCTCCATTCTAGGGAATAAGGTCAATTATCTCATCGGCAGAGCATTAGGCCCTCACATTTTTTCTGCGCGCAAGTCTTGGTTACTCAACAAAAAGCATCTCGATGAAGCGCATCGCTTTTACCAGAAACATGGTGGTAAAACGATATTATTAGCCCGATTTCTCCCCATTATCCGTACCTTTGCTCCTTTTGTAGCAGGTATTGGCCAAATGCACATGGGTCGATTCGCATTTTACAACATCATCAGTGCCATCATTTGGGCTGGCAGTTTCTTATATGCCGGTTACTTCTTTGGCAGCATCCCCATCGTCAAAGATAACTTTGTCATCGTTATTTACGCTATTATCATCATTTCCCTACTCCCAGCCCTTATCGCCTATCTCAGCAAAAAGCTGCGAACTTCTTGAATTTGCGCCTAATACACATCAACTTGCGTGTAATTTTCCTTAAAATACGCTATCTTGTAGGTATCTAGACAAATGATCGCAATTCGGGCAAAATCATCCGCCCACACGCCCAAATGAGAGGCCTCACCCTTATGGATATGCGTAAAATTAAAAAGTTAATTGAGCTCCTCCAGCAAACCGGGGTAGCTGAAATTGAAATCAGAGAAGGCGAAGAGTCAGTTCGCATCACACGTGAAGTCCCGAGTGCAAAAATGCCCATGGTGTTCGCACAAGCACCGATGGCAGCACCTACCGCTCCCTCGTATGCTGCCCAGCCGATGGCGCAGGCGGAAGCAGCAAGCAAACCCCAAGAAGCACCCGCAGCAGATAAACATACCCTAAAAGCACCGATGGTCGGCACGGTCTACCTTTCTCCCTCACCAGGTTCAAAGCCCTTTATTGAGATTGGTCAAACCGTCAAACAGGGGGATGTCATATGTCTCATCGAAGCCATGAAAATGTTTAATCAAATCGAGGCTGACAAATCGGGCACGATTACCTCCAGGTTAGTCGACAACGGCACGCCGGTTGAGTTTAATCAACCTTTATTCGTGATTGAATAACAACGCGCAGAAGCGAGCCAAACCAGGTAGAAGGAAACCTCCATGTTAGAAAAAGTCCTCATTGCCAATCGCGGAGAAATCGCACTTCGGATCTTGCGCGCTTGCAAGGAACTCGGCATTAAAACCGTCGCGGCGCACTCAACCGCGGATCGAGACTTATTGCATGTACGCCTTGCCGATGAATCGGTCTGTATAGGTCCACACCCAGCCGCACAAAGCTATCTCAATATTCCAGCCATTATCAGTGCTGCTGAAATTACAGATGCCATCGGGATCCACCCAGGCTATGGCTTTCTCTCTGAAAATGCCGATTTTGCCGAACAGGTTGAAAAAAGCGGCTTTGTTTTTATCGGGCCAAAACCCGATACCATCCGTCAAATGGGTGATAAGGTCGCCGCTATCAAATGCATGAAGAAACTCAATATCCCATGCGTCCCAGGCTCAAACGACCCAGTCGGTGATGATGATACGGAAACGATTAAACTCGCGCGCGACGTTGGCTATCCGGTCATCATTAAGGCAGCGGGCGGTGGTGGCGGACGCGGTATGCGTGTCGTCCACACCGAATCACACTTAATCAACGCGATTGCCCTAACACGCAGCGAAGCAAAAGCAGCGTTCAATAACGACAAGGTTTATATCGAAAAATACCTGCAAAACCCGCGCCACATTGAAGTCCAAGTCCTGGGTGATGGCTATGGCAATGCCATTTATCTTGGTGAACGCGACTGCTCTATCCAGCGTAGACACCAAAAAATCATCGAAGAAGCGCCTGCTCCAGGCATCACCCAAAAGCAACGCGAAGAAATCGGCGAATTATGCGCAAAAGCTTGCCGTGACATGAAATATCGCGGTGCTGGCACCATGGAATTCTTATATGAAGATGGCTGCTTCTACTTTATTGAGATGAATACGCGTATCCAGGTTGAGCATCCTGTGACTGAAATGATTACCGGCATAGATCTTGTCAAAGAACAATTGCACATTGCATCCGGCAAAAAACTAACACTTAAGCAAAAAGACATTAAGATCACAGGACATGCGATCGAATGCCGAATCAATGCGGAAGATCCTCGAACCTTCACGCCTTCCCCGGGCACAATTAGCTATTTTCACGCACCCGGCGGCCCTGGCATTCGGGTTGATTCGCATATTTACGGCAGCTATAAAGTCCCGCCGTATTATGATTCGCTCATTGGCAAAATTATCGCTCACGGTGAAACCCGCGAGCTCGCCTTGGCTCGTATGCGAAGCGCACTGGATGAAACGGTCATTGAAGGAATTCGTACCAATATCCCACTGCATCAAGACATTTTGCGTGGTAACGGGTTTCAGAAGGGTATGATTAATATACATTATCTGGAAAAATGGATGAATATGTAATCACACGATGGGGTCGTGATATTTTTCCGAAAAGTGATTGATCTAACAAAGAACAAAGGATAGAATACCTGCTGTATCGTGATCAATCCCGCTCAGCGAGGGAAAATATGCCTACTACTATTTTAGAAAAACCAATATTTGAACTAGCACAAAAAAACCAGCCACTGCATGACAGTGTGCGTCAGGCCTTGGAAAACTATCTTTCCCATTTAAAAGGTGAGATACCAAGCAATTTGTATGACTTGATTTTGGCAGAAGTTGAAGCCCCTTTAATGGAAGCCGTGATGGAGTATACGAAGAATAACCAATCTCGTGCGGCTGTTGTACTCGGCTTAAGTCGTGGCACCTTGAGAAAGAAACTCAAGATGTATGGCTTGCTAGATTAGTTCTCATCAGCCATCCCCGCTCTTAAAAAGACGGGGATGGCATTCTTCTTTTTGATGCTGCGCAAAAAAACAAGTTTGCTCGCACCCTTTATGGGGACGCCCCCATCGCGTATAAGGTCCGTGCCGCAACCGCTTACGTTTTATCACGTCTGATTCGTCGGAAACGCTTTAATATCCCCGCTTCTGCTTCTGCGGGGATATTTGTTTGTGTATAATGACGAATGACTTGACCGCATTTGGCGAGCAAATGTCTTTGCTAACCCAGGAAAAGTAGCTCGAAAAACGCATTGCACGCCTGTATTCAAGCTATTTTGGCGTACGTGTTCGGGTTAACCGAACTTGTACATTTTGGCAATGGGTCAGTAAGGCTTGCGCAATGTCGGACTTAAAGGAATAAGCGATGATTGCACCACATAATCAACATGCGACGACCGAGGATTCTTTCACTCACTCAACAGAAACTTCCTTCTCGCTCTACGATATCGCGCTTAGTAAAAATCAATCGCACACCCCTGCCGCTTTTCTAGCTGGCCGCCACATCATCCACCATCCGCGTGCAGGCTTAAATCCTGTGGTTGATGCTGCTGCTTACTTATTTTCTGCCCTCGGCAAGTTGAAGCAATTACGCCATTATCATCAATTGAACGAATTACAAGCTGAACTGATCCAAGAAATTAACGCCTTTCAAGAGACGATACGAAATTACGGCTATAATGCCGAATATATTATTGTCTGCCGTTACATCATCGCAGCTACCTTCGATGACATTATTTGCAACACACCCTGGGGAGCGGAAGGGCAATGGGAACCACACTTACTACTTGAGGCACTCAATCAAGATACACAGCACCACGATAAATTTTTCTCAATATTGGAGCGTGCCATCAAAGAACCCGCGCTTTATATTGATCTCATGGAACTGATTTATATTGCACTCTCAATGGGCTATAAAGGCCAGTATCGTTCAACGGAATATAATCAATTCCAGCTTGAACAGATCACGCATAACCTCTACCAGCACATTCGAGCCTACCGCGGTAATATCAGTAAAACACTGTCACCAATGCCACTGAAAGCACCCAAAACAACGACCGAAACTATCAAACCAGAAAAAACGTCACCATTTTTTGTTTTTTTCATTACTGCTTGTGTTGTGATGATGGTTTTCGTCAGTTTGGGATATTTAATGGATCTAATTTCAAATGAAGCTTACAAAAATATCGCGCAAATTGAACATCCAATCAATCATGACAATATGGCGTAATGCCCGCTACAAAAAGATGCTCATTACGAGTGGGGTACTAGGCTCACTTGCCATTGTCATTTGGTTTGGCAGCCCTTATCTCACATGGCAAGGAAAAGCCTTATTTGCTCTCCCTGAAAAACGAATTTATGCCATCCTCTTTATTTTCTTCGCCTCACTATTAAAATTTCTACTTATCGATTTAAATCCTGGACAATCATTAGCTTACAAAGATTCAGAAACACGAAAACGACTACAGGAATTACAAAATCGCTTTCATGGTGCTCTGCAATTCCTAAGAAAAACATCCATCTCGCAACCAAATAAACTTATCACGCTCGATACACTCCCGTGGTTTTTATTGTTAGGACCAGCAAATGCCGGCAAAACCAGTCTTCTTGCCAATTCAGACGCCAATTTTATTTTACAACGACAATTTTCTAAAATAGAGGCACAACAACTACCGGCCTCTTTGCATTGCGATTGGTGGGTGACACGTGATGCTTGCATACTGGATGTACCTAGCCATTATTTCATTCCGCCACATCAAGAAACCAACGGAAACAGGAAGCGCCGCTTACAACCGCTTTTATGGCATTCTCTTCTCCGACTTATTAAAAAATATCGCGGCAGACAAGCATTAAGCGGCATTATCATTGCCCTTCCCTTGCCCGAAATCATGCTTGCACCAAACAACGATCAGTATCAATTGACGCTGCGCACGTTATTTAAGCGCTTACAAGAATTACAAAAAGCATTCCCACCAGTAACCACGTGTCATCTCATGATCACAAAGTGTGATTTATTACCGGGGTTTATGCCATTCTTCGCAGAATCAAGCGCTGAAGAAACCATTCAGCCATGGGGCATTACCCTGCCAAAAGCAAAAAGTGGCGAAAATGCAGTCGATATTTTTATTAAACAATTCGATATGCTCGTAAAACGACTCAATCAACAACTCATTTTTCGCCTGCATCAAGAACGTAATCCGATCACGCGTCCATACATTAAAGATTTTCCTCTGCAAATCGAAGCACTTAAGGAAAATGTGGAAGCATTCATCAAAAAATTTAGCAGTATTAATTTCTCACTTTGCGTACAACGCGTGTACTTAACCAGCGCCACACAACCAAGTGATAAACAAAAAGATGGTAGTATTAATGAATCGATCAATGCCGGCGAGAAGACGCTACAACTCTTCAAGGCACCAAAATCGTCATCAAGGCCCTTTTTCATTAAGCACATTATCACACAGGGAATTGCAAATTCAAAAATTGCTTACCCGGAACGAAATCGCGGCGATATAATAAAACGTACCTCTCTTTATGCAGCCTCTATTACAACCATTACAATCACCGCTATCTTTTTCGGACAAGATTTTGAGCGCGGCGTCAAAAAAGCTTATTCAATCCAAAATGAACTCTCACAGTATCAAATTGCTATTCAGCAATCGAGCGATGCAAATGATTCCCTCAAAAAAACCTTAAATCTTCTCAATTCGTTACAACCAAATTCGATTAAGCTTAATTTCGACGTCACGTTGGCGACTCTCATTCACTTCTATTCTAATAAAGCACAACAAAAATCAGATCTGGTTTATCAGCAAGCATTACAAGCCGTATTATTACCTGAAGTTAGCAATTACTTGCGTGATACGCTCAAAAGAAATATCAATCAAAATGGTGAATCTGTTTACGCATTATTGAAAGCTTATCTTGCGTTAGCTAATACTTCCGGCAGCGAAAATGACTATTTGCTCTACACAATACAACAGTTACTGCCGACCACGTTTGCGCAGGAGGATAAAATTAATTTGATAAGACATTTTAAACTTGCATTAAGGCAGCCAAGACAAACCATTGCGCTTGATACTAATTTAATTGAAAAAACACGAAACTATTTAAATGCAACACCAAGTCTGAAACTGGCATTCATCATCTTAAAAAATATTGATGATAATAGTCGAAACACAGTTATTAATCTTGGAACGACCGATGCCAGTCATCACACGTTTAGCAGCAATCAGACGAATAATGAAATACCCATCATGTTTACTGCTAAAGCACTCAATAAAATATTGACGCTTGATACTGCAAAAGCTGCGCAGGAAGCGATTCGGGGTAATGCCATCATAGGTGATTTGTCATCCAATAATCTCGCCGGTGACCAAGTCGCTGAACTCGCGGAGCAATTACGGCTTAGTTATCTTAATAACTACATTGAGATTTGGGAAAATATGCTGGCTAACATCAACATTGCAACGCCGACTAATCTTGCTCAGGTAGATGCCATGATGATGGATTTAATCAGCAATGATTCGCCGTTATTACAATTATTAGAAACGGTGCATCGAAATACCTATTTTGATGTCATCACGTCCTTAAGCCCAAAACTAAACTCACTCGATATCTTACTGGATAAAACCAATAATAACGATGCCTTGTTGTATCAACTTTTTGTGAGCCTGCGATCTACTCACCGCTATTTGCTACCCATATTAACTGCACAAAATCAACCAAAGACAGCATTTGATATTGTGTCTGATACATTAAAGAATACAGACATGCAAAACGAACTTGCTCAACTTCGTGTGATAGCCGATAGGTCCCCTGAGCCGATCAAAGCCTGGCTCACCAGTATTAATGACCAAACCTGGCAATTACTCTTACAAGATGCTTCACACTATCTTAATACGGCATGGCAAACTGACGTGATGCGCGACTACAAAGCGAAAATCGAAAATCAATATCCATTCACGGCCAATACCAATGCTCAATCTGAAGTGGAATTACAAAATTTCGTCCAATTTTTTGGGAATACCGGAACATTAATTACCTTCTACAATAAATACCTGCAATCCTTTATTGATACAAGTGCAGAGGATTGGCAGTGGAAAACTATTAATAACGCCAAACTCCCCTTCTCCGATGCGACGCTAAAGCAATTACAGCACGCTATGCGCATCAATCAAACTTTTTTCCCGAATGGCGACAATAAATTATTAGTACAATTTGCGATACAACCCTACAAAATTGATAAATTCATCAAGGAAATAAAACTTAACATCAATGAAAAGCAAATTGTTGACAATAAAGCATCAGATCCCTTCGCACACCGAATTACATGGCCTAACAATGAACGTTTGAAGGATACAACCCTACAATTATCACTCAAAAACAACAAAATAATCACTAAACGATATCCTGGTAATTGGGGCTGGTTTAAGCTGGTCACCCAATCATTTGAAAATGCGATCACTCGAAAACAAGCCGTGATTAACTTTACCCTTGATAACCACTCGGCTAAGTATTTATTATTCACGGAGGGTAAAAGCAATCCGTTTTTATCGTTAAATATGCATAACTTCCAACTATCAGAACAACTATAGCCCACTCTGGAGTTTATATGCTACAACAGAAATATATTGATTATCACGATGGCGAACATTTGCTTGAAGCTTACATGGCCTTTGATGATAGAACCACAACTCCCAAACCTGCCGTCATTGTGGTACACGATTGGTCTGGTAAAAATGAATTCGCGCGCAAAAAGGCGGACGAATTAGCCGAACTAGGTTATATCGGATTTGCGTGCGATATGTTTGGTAAAGGCGTACTTGGCACAACGAAAGAAGAAAAATCGGCACTGATTCAACCCTTATTACAAGATAGACAACGTCTGCAACAACGCATGCTAGCGGCAGTAAACACGCTTTTAGAATTCAATCAGGTCGATAAAGAAAAAATAGGGGCGATTGGTTTTTGCTTTGGTGGTTTATGCGTGCTTGATTTAGCACGCACTGGTACAGACATAAAAGGGGTAGTGAGCTTCCATGGTCTATTTTCACCGCCAGAAAATCATAAACATCAGCTAATCAAAGCGAAGGTGCTCGCATTGCACGGCTATGATGATCCCATGGGAACGCCCGATCAAGTGATGTCCTTTGCAACTGAAATGACAAAAGCAAAAGCAGATTGGCAAATTCACATGTATGGTAACACTATGCATGCTTTCACCAACCCGGAAGCAAATGATCCTAGCTTTGGCACCGTGTATGATAAAAAAGCCGATATTCGCTCATGGATTGCAATGAAGGATTTTTTTGGTGAAGTTTTTAAGTAAATTTCTCTGTACATGACAAAAAATACATACTAGCCATTCACCCTTCGAGACGGCGCAAAAAACGCGCCTCTGAGTGCGAACGGCCAGTTAATGCGCATATTTAGAACCCGTTCGTGCTGAGGAGGCGCGTTTTTTGCGCCGTCTCGAAGCATGAACGGGCAATTTTAAATTTTGTCGTGTACAGAGAGTAAATTTATAGCGTTCTGATAACGCCACCAATCATTTCTTACTCTGCCTCCCCAAAAACCACGAGGGCACATCATCCTCACTCGGGTCCCTACTCAAGTTTTCCTCGGTTTGACTTGATTCCTTGGGCTTATTTTTGGAACTCCATACCATTTCACGCGCATCTTTCACCGTGCCGCCAAGCTTTTTGAGAATATTCCCTGCTTTGAAAAATAGCTGCTGCGATGTGTCTCGTGATGAAAATATATTTTTAAGACACGTCCCTTCCTCATTATGACAAAGCAATGCTTTCTCTGAAATAAAGCGTGTAAATGCGGGGCGCTGATTTGGATTCAGGTTTTTCTCAAAATGATGAATGAGTTCCTCAATACGAAAGGCGGAAACATATAAATCGATGCCATTTAATTGCAACAACTCACTTAATTCATCAATCGTTGCGGGCACACTTAATGGCCTGGCAAAATGTAATTGAAATATATCGCGCAACCAAAGCTGCTCTGCGAGTTTCTTCCAATCATAAAATAGGCTTAGCGCGATAATAAATAATTTTCTGTCATCAACGTAGCGCAAATTAACGGTAAAAATGACATTATCACTTTCCATACTGGATCGATATACCATTTTTGGACGATGTAATTCAATGCCTTTCAAGGTTGTCCTTAAAACTGCATTTGCCACATTTTTACTAAGCATTGGCTGCATTAGATTGCAAAATTTCTCAAACTGAGCGCTATCAATTTTACGCATATTATCTGAGATTGGATCTTTCTCTTTGTTAGGTATATTAAGCTTCAATCTCAGCTCATCTTGTTTATAAAACAAAAATTTTAAATATTCCAAAAATCCAGTGCGATATTTCATTTCATCAAGATTAAAATTAGGATTATCACAATACGTCTTTACATATTCTTTCGTCTTGCTTATTTGTTCATTAATTAATTTTAACCGGTCATTCATATCCAGAATCACCTTATAACTCCAATCCGTTTTGGCAACCTGAGGTTGGATATTAATATGGTGCGTTGGAAATGCAAGTGCGAATTTTTCATTAGGATTTCGCATCAATTTAATGCGATGATTCAAATAGGCTTCTAGAAATACAATTTGTTCTTTTAATTCTTGTTCACTTGGATGATTTGGATCTTTTGTTCCGCACTTTTCATCATAGGACTCTCTTACATAAGTTACCTTTTTTAGTTTTTCATATTCACCAATGATGTAATTAATATCATCGAGTGTTAATGACCGAAGCCAGTCTTCAAAACCATCAAATAATGTCACCGAATAAGCAGCGCCCGCAAGGTTCTCAACCATTGCTTGTGTTACTTTTTCAGCAGCGGTTATTAAATTTTCCTTTTTAATATCGCTAATACTAAACTCAAGCATTGGAATATCATCATCTGGTAAAGCAATAGCAAGGTGTGAGCGCACTTCCCTTGTTTTAACTGCTTGTGAAAATGTGTTATACATCGCTTCAATGAGATGAGAAATATATTGTACTTCTTTTCTTTCGGTAATACCCCATAACATATGATTCATTTCGGTTCTTGAATCAATCTTTACTGCCAGCGTGCCAGGATTTGCGCCAAGATCCGTAAAATCATAACCCTTAGGTAAAAATTGTCTTCTATCAAAAATCCACAGTGGCAAGTTCTCAAGCAAACCACCATCGACATAGTCGCGGCCTTTATAGGTCACTTGTTTAAAGAAAAATGGAACAGAGCCAGATATTCGAACCGCAAGTGCGAGCGGCATATCAGGTTCGGTTTCGCAGCTGAATACTTCACATTCAGGAATTGAAAGCGAAATATTCGTGCCAGTGACATACAATGCTTTAAATTTACTATTGCCATCCCTGTTCTTAGTTTTTTCAATGGCTTCTGCGAGGTCTTTAAACGTTGCATCACGCTTACCAAGCTTTTTTTCTACTATACCTTCCAACCACTCCAGGAATTTATTGCCAGAGGTCAGATAAGTTTTTTTGCCCGTTAATAACGACCATGCTTGTTTACCCTTTACCAGGAAATCAGGTGTTATTGGCCAACTATTTTCTTTTTCAAGGAATGATTCAATATTTAATCCATTCAATAACTGACTGATTTCATCGGGCTCGTAACCGAGTGCGACAACAAGCGCCGCAATTGCACCAGCCGAACTACCAGCGACGTGTTTTACTTCTTCTAATAACCCGTAACGCTCAAAGACTTTCGCAAAACCAGCATAAGCAAGACCTTTGACACCGCCACCTTTAAACACAAGACCATTAATCAGCGGGAGAAGAATTTGGGTAATTATTTTCCCTGACTTTTGATCAAGCATAGCATTCGGTCTATATGTCGGCATCCATCACTGTCCGTCGTTACCTAATTTTATTGTAACTGCTCGCTCGTCATTGCGAGGCTTAAGAGCGTTTAGCCGAAGCAATCCACTAATAACTGGATTGCCACGCCCGCAAAAAGCGCGGGCTCGCAATGACGGATAAGCAGTTACTTATTATTTTGATAAACTCTTAACATCGGGGTTCCGTGAGTAAGCATCTAAAATTTCTTCCAGGAATTGATCAACCACACTTAAGTTTGATCCTTCTTCTATCACACCTTCTTTTTCTTTTAATTGCGCAAGGCGTTTTTCGATTAATGATTTAATCGAGCCAGAGGGAAATAGATTTGCCAGTAAGCGTCTTGCTTCTTTAGGCCCTAAGCGCTCATATAATCGATTTCTTAAACGTGCATCTTCTGCGGTCGTACTAAATGCCCACAATTCAATGGGCCCTAAGGTATTCGTCAATAATTGCGTATTCATGCCCGATTTTGTGGCAAATTGAGCAAGAAAGGTAGCGCCGCCCTCGCGCGGACCATGCACACGCGTCTTTAAGGCAATGCGCGCTGTTTCTGATAAGCCGAAAATCTCGGTAGAGCGCTTGATAGCTTGCTCGGGGCCCGCATCCATAATAAAAACAGAAGTCGCAAATTCGACCATCACAGGATCGAAATCATCCAGCGATTGGGAAATGAGGGCAATTTGCACATTCCATTTTCGTCCTTCACGCATATCAATGATAACTTGATCACGCACCGCGCGCGCCTTAGAGGTGCGGTGGAATTCATCATAAACAATCCGTTTAGCGTCTTCACGAATTTCAACAATGCGCTCACGATGATATTCACGATACGCATCGGGAATATCACCCAACGCATCTTCGGTGAGATAATAGTGACGTGCTAACGTATAACGCGCAAGCATATACATGACCGCTGTCTGGCGCTCTGCCGCATCGCCGCCACTCTTTGCAACTTCATCCAAATCGAGTGAAACAACGCGTGCATCACCAATATCAAACTTGGTCACACTTGATAAAATAGGATATTCACGCACAGCACTTGATATCATGCGGCTAAATGCTTGGATGAGCGGCTCACCCGTTGGTGCGCGCACCTGGCCATATAAATCTTCAATCACCTGGGTACGGCAAATCGCCGCACCATCTGATAAAAGCGGCATCGCGTAACGTTGCGCAAGCAAGGCTTGATGATGGAATCCCGCTAAAAAGAGCGCATCGGTGACTTCCCACCACGTCGTTCTATCGTCAAAAACAAAACCAATTTCTGAAAGAATATCGTCAACCAGCGGCTCAATTCCTTGGGTAAACGGATGCGGCTTACCATCATCCGCCATGTATTTATACATTTCATCAACCACTAACCCAGCCATATCTGATACGCCGTCATACGGCCGCTCAGCGCCAAGCGGGGTTGAAAGCAAGGTGATAAAGTTAACCAGGAAGCTACGTTCTTGCGGGGATGGATAACGGCAGCCTAACTGTGTATCAAACGGATTCACGGAATAATCTGGCGTCATGCGCAAGCGATGATAAGCAACCAAATGCTTATGTTCTGCTGGTAGCGCTTCTTTCAACAGTGAAATTAATCCGCTACTGGATGGCCCAATATCAACAATCGCAATACGCGGCAAGCGCACAATACCGCCCGAAAGACAGAGCGCAAGATTAATTGCATTCGATAAAACCGACTTACCCGAACCGGGGCGCGCGTACATGAGATCAATCCAGGTGGTTTGTTGCGCCGAGCCTGGTTGATACGGCCACGGCTTTCCATCCGGTGAGCGTAATAATAAAGCGCCGTACTCCCAAGCAGAGGCCGGACGTGTGAAAGGTAGCATATAAACAACATCGGTCAGTGGTGCCACCGAGGGAGTGGCCACACTGTTCGCACTAAAAGCAAGTAAACTAGATGCAACGCCAGCAAACACATCGCCTGACACTTCGGTCACTTCACACGTTCCCCACC
>Ga0155585_1001_pt1 | contig 15731 bp, 13 predicted proteins | sample RifCSPhighO2_12_FD_107242 | JGI IMG/M metagenome (GOLD analysis project Ga0155585, IMG submission 107242) | Gammaproteobacteria bacterium RIFCSPHIGHO2_12_FULL_43_28 | reverse complement strand
GAATTTTTCTTATCTATCAATTGATGTGGTCGCCGCTCTTACAGAAGGCAAGGGATGCGCGTAACCGCATACAAAAGGCGGAAAAAACCCTTGTTTGGATGCAAGCAGCAGATACCGAACTTAAAAAACGTGATACTGGCATAACACGCAGCAGCAAGCCATTGACCGCCGTTCAATTGCTCAGTCTTTTGCAAAAGCAAATTGAACAAGCAGGATTATCTGCTTCATTAACGTCTCTTAAACAAGTTTCAGAAAATGAAGTTGAAGTGCAATTTGTTAATGTTGAATTTGATGCATTAGCACGTTTATTAGGAGACCTGCTGAAAAGCCAACCGGTCACGATTACGCAAATGTCCGCCATTGCGCAAGAATCACCGGGTGTAGTGAACGTTGAAATGATGGTGAGCGTGGAAGACGCTAACGCTTCGCACTCGACATAATCGTAAGTGCTTTCACCGCCGGTTCGTATTGTTGATTAGCTGAGCGTTTTATCCAAAAGTAACCGGTTTCACGATCTGGTGTGACACCGTAGCCGTAGTAATACATGTAACCAACGGCGTATTGTGCTTCTTTATTTCCGTCAGCGGCGTACGGGAGTAAATTTCGCATCGCGTCTTTGTAGTTACCCGCTTCAAAATAATATTTGCCCTGTTGTAATTCAGCGGCTGTTTTAATAGATGACGTTGCGCGAGTAGTGACGCAAGCGCTCAGGAAGCATGAAAGGAGTATGGTTAAGATGACTGCACTGATATTTTTAATCACTTAGGCTTCCTCCGTTGTCTCTCTTGGTTTAAAAACAAGGTGTTCTCTGCGTAAGGGAACTTTTTCAAGCTGCCCGTTATTTTCAAGGATAATCGTATCCGCGGTGATGGCATAAATTTTGACCCCGTAAGGGAGGTCATCTCCCTCTTGGTAGATTTTGCTGGGTTGACCGGCCAATGAGAGGTAAACCTTGGAGGTTTCGCCTTCGCCTTTGACAATGCCGGTGATGATTAGTTGTAAATTCGAGATAGGGACTTCGTTTTTCGAAAAGGATTGACCAAAAACGTGTTGTTCAGGCAGGGAAGGTGTTTTCACTTCCTGTAGGGCAATGGGTGGGGTAGTCGCTTTAAGTGCGCTTTCCCCATGCGCAAGTACAAAATCGCTCTTCCAGGTAAGTGCAGCATAGAGAAAGGTGAGCCCTATCAATCCCGCAAAAAGGGCGTATAAACCTCGGTGTGCCTGCTCTTTTAGTATATTAATCATCATATTGTAATTTTATAGTCGAATGCAGTGAAAAGTGTGTTTGTGATTTAATGTTTCAGGTATTATAACCGAGTTTCGGGGAGATGCTGAAAAAAATCGTTAAAAAGGGACCCTTTCGCCCATGAGCTACATAGAAAACAACCTTATTCCTGGCGAACAAATCGTTTTTCGTACCAAAAAACACCTCATTATTTTCTTATTCCCGGCGATTTGGCTGCTTTTTTGTCTGTTTGTCTCTTTTTATTTAATCGGCAATCCTGTTTTCGCCTGGATTTATTGGGTGCCCTGGCTCATGGCATTATATTTTTGGGCGTACGTTGGGATTAATTACCTAAGTTCTGATTTTGCCGTGACAAATAAGCGAGTCATGATGCGGGAAGGTTTTTTTCATCGCCATACCAATGAAACACGTATTGCCGCCATTTCACAGGTCAATGTGGACCAAAGCTTATTGGGGCAATTATTAAATTATGGTATCGTCAGCATCAATGCGTTTGGAGCGTATGATTCATTTTCGATGCTTGCAAGACCGTTTGAATTCCAAAAGTCTGTGCATGAACAATTAGATAAAGCACAAGCATCGGCGCAGAATGAGCGCCCGCACCGATAAGAAAAATGAAAAGGTAGTTTCCTCATGTCTTCGCTCAAAAATGATCGATTCTTAAAAGCGGCTCGACGAGAGCCTGTGGATCAAACCCCTGTTTGGATCATGCGCCAAGCGGGACGGTATTTGCCTGAATATCAGGCGGTGAGGCAGCGGGCAGGCAGTTTTATGGCTCTATGCAAAACACCTGAGCTTGCATGTGAAGTGACACTGCAACCCATCCAACGCTTTGCACTCGATGCCGCAATTATTTTTTCTGATATTTTAACCATCCCCGATGCTATGGGGTGCAAGCTTTCATTTATCGAGGGGAAGGGGCCAGTTTTTGCAAATCCACTGCAAGCAGCAGATATCCATCGTGTAGCGGTGCCCGATGTAGAGCGGCTTTCTTACGTGTATGAGGCGATCACGCTCACCAAAAGAGCGTTGGCAGGCAGCGTGCCGTTGATTGGTTTTTGCGGCAGCCCGTGGACATTATCAGCTTACACGGTAGAAGGCGGTTCGATGCCAGGTTTCCCGCGCGTCATGAAACTTTTGCGAGAAGATCCTATCTTGTTGCACCATTTGCTCGATGTATTAGCGCAATCAGTGTGCGCGCATTTAAATGGGCAAATTGAAGCAGGTGCCGATGCAGTGATGATTTTTGATACCTGGGGCGGCCTGTTATCAACTGAAAATTACGAGGAGTTTTCCCTTTATTATGTGAAGCAAGTCATTGCTGGATTAAACCGCGGCAAGGCGCTTCATCCTGTGCCGGTTATTTTATTCACCAAAGGCGGGAAAAATTGGTTGCCGCAAATGGCTGCTTCTGGTTGTGATGTGCTCGGTTTAGATTGGGAAGTATCACTGTATGAGGCGAGAGAAAAAGTGGGTGCGAAGGTTGCATTGCAAGGTAATCTCGATCCAGCGGTACTCTTGCAATCGCCCGCGGAAATTCGTCAAGCAATCGAGCTTGTGCTCAAATCTTACGGTGGCGGCGCCGGTCATATTTTCAATTTAGGTCATGGCATTACACCCGAGGTTAATCCCGAACAGGTTGGATTGCTCGTTGATTGGGTGCATGAGTTAAGTAAGCCTTATCATCAGCACCAATAAGAGAGGAGGGTCCATGCGATTACAAATTAAAAAATACTTCGCCATTATTTTAACTACTCTCTCGTCATTGCGAGGCTGCGTAGCGTTTAGCCGAAGCAATCCAACTAGCGGTCGAAAACTAGATTGCCACGCCCGCAAAAAACGCGGGCTCGCAATGGCGGGCAAGCGGTTACCTATTATTTTAAGTTTAATCAGTACCTGTTTTTTTTTAAATTCGTTTGCTGCAACCAATGACATTCCATTACCAACAGCGCAAGCTTTCCCATTCTCTGTTCATTTTACGCATGCAAAGAAGCTTGCCGTGGAATGGCAAATCATGCCGGGTTATTTTCTGTATGCCAAACGTGTATCAATAAAAGCACCCTCCGACGCTAAAGCGATTGTGCATTATCCGCAGGGTGAATTTAAATACGATGAATCACATGGAAAATATGAAATATTTACCGGCAATATAAGCATCCCTGTTGATTTGGAAACTAACAACGAAACCGTTCCCGTTCCATTGACGGTCAATTATCAAGGCTGTTCACAAGGTGGATTTTGTTATCCACCGATGCAAGAAACCGTTTTGCTGAATATGAAAACACAGATGGTTTCAATTAATACCACCATGACAAATACCACCACGCCATCGCTGCTGACCAGTCAGACCGGAGTTGCAGCACTGTTTTTGCGTAGTCAGGTCAGTATGCTGGTTATTTTTATTGGATTAGGTTTATTACTTGCATTTACGCCCTGTGTGTTACCAATGATTCCCATCCTAACCGGCATCATTGTCGGGCAAAAAAAAGTGACCACGAAAAAAGCATTTTTTTTATCGACGACGTATGTTTTAGGAATGGCGCTGGCGTATGCAGCGGCAGGTGTATTGGTCGCATATGCCGGCAGCTCATTACAAGTTGCTTTGCAAAAACCCTGGATCATTGCGCTGACTAGCGGCCTTTTTATAGCACTTTCGCTTTCTCTCTTTGGTTTTTACGAATTGCGTTTACCGAATCGTTTGCATCAAACCATTTATCAGTGGAGTGCGCAACAGCAAGGCGGTACGTACGCGGGTGTGTTTTGCATGGGCGTTTTATCCACCTTGGTGGTTTCTCCCTGTGTCACGGCACCGTTGGTCGGTGTGCTAATGTATATTGGACAAACGGGTGATTTGATCTTGGGTGCGAGTGCTTTGTTTGCACTTGCCATTGGCATGGGATTGCCGCTTATTTTAATCGGTACCTCAGCTGGTAAGTGGTTACCAAAAAGCGGGCCATGGATGGACGTCGTGAAAAAGTTTTTTGGCCTATTACTGTTGGCAGTTGCGGTGATACTCTTGATGCGCATCATGCCGCATACGGGAAGTGCATTGCCTTCGCGTACTGCTCACACGATGAATGCGCCATCGTTTGTTGTCATCAATGACATGAAAAGTTTGAATGAACAATTGTCAGCCGCAAAAGCTGAAAATAAACCGGTTTTATTAGATTTTTATGCAGATTGGTGTGATGCTTGTGTTGTGATGGAACGAAAGGTTTTTGAGCTTGGCAATGTTAAGCAAGCGTTGCAAGATTATGTGTTGTTGCGCGCGGATTTATCGAATAATACCAGTGATGATGAAGCACTAATGAAACAGTTTAATGTCATTGCGCCGCCGACAGTTTTATTTTTTGGCGCAGATGGCCTTGAATTACATGAAAAACGCATCGTGGGTGAGGTTGATGCAAATGAATTTTTGCATCGATTAGGTAAGGTTGCGAGTTGTACTAAAACAGCAACGTGTTAAAGGAGAAAAGCATGGCCGATTTGCGCCTTGTATTACCCGCACTAAATACTGAATACATTGAACCCTTCTATACGCTTGAGCGTACGTTGCTTGCTGAGTGGCATGTTATTCATCAATGGTTTGCAACGCAGTGGCGTTTAACACCGCCACCGGTTTATGGTTCTGTTGATTTGCGTAATGCGGGTTTCAAAGTTGCACCGATTGATATGAATTTATTCCCAGCCGGTTTTAATAATCTCAATCCCACGTTTTTATCCGTTTCTGCTGCTGGCGCAAAAAAAAGTATTCATGAAACGAAACCTGATGCAAAAAATATTTTAATTATTACCGAAAGTCATACACGCAATTTATTTTATTGGGACAATGTTAAAGCGATTATAAATACACTTCAGGCCGCTGGGTTTACCGTCTGTGTGTCTAGGTTAGATTTAGCGCCGCATACTTCTACTGATATCACGTTACGATCGGGTGAAATTATCCGTGTTGAAGGATTGATACGTGAAGCTAATGCGCTAATTGCCGGTCACTTTAAGCCTGATTATATTCTGCTAAACAATGATCTTTCTGAAGGTATCCCAGCCATTTTGCACGATGTAGACGTGCCGCTGATGCCGCCCGCTGAATTAGGTTGGAGTAAACGTTTTAAATCCGAACATTTTCAATTCTACGCAGAAGTCGCCGCTGATTTTGCAAAAGAAGTGAAGTTGGATCCGTGGCTGATTGCCCCTTTGTTTAGATATTGCGGCGAACTTAATTTTATGCAACAAGAAGGCATGGATTGTTTGGTGGCAAACGCCGAAATTTTATTTGCAGAAATAGAAGCGAAATATGCTGAATATCAACTCCCTTATAAACCGTTTCTGGTGGTAAAAGCGGATACCGGAACGTATGGCATGGCGGTGATGACAGTCCGCAGCATTGATGAATTAAAATCACTAAATCGTAAGCAACGCACACGCATGGCAACCACGAAGAGTGGTCAGCCAGTGCGACGTGTGATCATTCAAGAAGGCGTTCATACGTTTGAAGTGGTTGGCAGTAAACGTTCTGTCGCTGAACCGGTTGTGTATTTGTGGGGAAATTGTGTCGCCGGTGGTTTTTATCGTGTTCATCAGGAACGCGGCATCGATGAAAATTTAAATGCGCCAGGCATGCATTTTGAACCACTTGCCTTCCCTAATTGTTGCGACAGTCCACATGAAGAACTTGGTTTGGATGACTCACAAAATCGTTTATTTGTTTACGGCGTGATTGCGCGGTTAAGTATGTTAGCCGCCGCGCGTGAAGTGCATCATTTAGTAACCGAAAAAATGAAAACTGCCCCATTAAAATAGGATATAACGATGACTATTCGACTTGGCGTTGTCATGGATCCGATTGGATCTATTAATTACAAAAAAGATAGTACGCTTGCCATGTTATGGGAAGCGAATGCACGCCAATGGGAAATTTATTATTTTGAGCCCGGTGATCTTTTCATGCTGGATGGCGTTGCGTATGGGAATGCACGGCGTTTAAGCGTTTCGCTTGATGATACTTGTTGGCATCATTTTCAATCGCAAAGCATCATGCCGCTTGCCGAATTAGAGGTGATGTTGATGCGTAAGGACCCGCCATTTAATGAAAAATATTTTTATGCAACTTATATTTTAGAACACGCACAACAAAATGGTGTGTTAGTGGTTAATAATCCGCATGCATTACGTGATTTCAATGAAAAATTTTCTATTACTTATTTTCCACAATGTACGCCACCGACATTAGTGACGCAATCCATAGCTCAACTTTATGCTTTTTGGCGAACGCAGCGTGATATTGTTTGTAAACCATTAAATACCATGGGCGGCTATTCGATTTTTCATTTAAAAGAAAATGATGTGAATGCGCCAGTTGTATTTGATTTGCTGACACAACAACAAAGCGTGCATATCATGGCGCAAAAATTTATACCGGCCATCAAAGAGGGTGATAAGCGCATTCTGATGATTAATGGAAAACCTTTTCCGCATTTATTGGCCCGCGTTCCGCAAGGGAATGATTGGCGCGGTAATTTAGCGGTCGGTGCAAAAGGTGAAGTGAAACCACTCTCTGAGCGAGACGAATGGATTTGTAACGAAGTTGGTCCATTCCTGTATAAAAACGGTATTTATTTCGCGGGCCTTGATGTGATTGGTGAGTATCTCACCGAAATTAATATCACAAGCCCCACTGGGGTAAGAGAAATTGATGCAGGCACCGGCATGAATGTAAGCGCAATGCTTCTTGATGTCATTGAAGCGAAGTTGGCGTTGTAATTTTTGTGATGACTTAACTATCATGCTCTAAGCGACCAGCTGGCTCTCCTCGACACGCGCGGTCATTTTCCCATTTGTCATGCGATCGCCGTCTACAAAAGTGATCACGAAATCCAAATCCAAAGGATCCCTTATGAATCAAATCCAATTAGCTTATTGGCTCGCGTTAAATGAAGCGCATGTGCCGCCACAAAAGTGGCTCATGTGGCTTGATTATTTTGGTGGGATTCACGCATTGTTTCATGCAATGGCCGATCATAGGCAAGCAGCGGGGATGAAGGAAGAAGAACGAAAGCGACTGTTGCACGTCGATAAGCGACTTATCGAAAAAAGTTTAACATGGGCAGATCAAACCGATTGTCATTTGATTGCCTACACGGCAGAGGATTATCCGCAGCAATTAAAAGAAACGGCGGCGCCGCCCGCACTCTTGTACGTACGCGGCGCTAAAAAAGTGCTTAGCATGCTGCAACTAGCGATTGTGGGTTCGCGTAGAGCAACGACACCTGGTTTGAAGAATGCGGAAAGCTTTGCGTGCGCGTTGGCAGAGGCGGGCATTGCAGTCACGAGCGGTTTGGCATTAGGCGTCGATGGTGCCGCGCACCGCGGCGCGCTGCGTGCTAAAGGCGTCACTATCGGCGTTGCCGGGACGGGGTTAGCACATATTTATCCCGCAGCACATCGCAGCTTATTTGCTGATATTGTTGATCAGGGTGGGGCGATCATTACTGAATTTCCGTTAAGCACACCGCCGCACCCGCGTAACTTCCCACGCCGCAATCGCATTATTGCGGGCTTAAGTCACGGGGTGCTCGTGGTTGAAGCGGCCTTAAAAAGCGGATCGCTTGTGACAGCAAGGCATGCGGTTGAAGCGGGGCGCGATGTCTTTGCAATACCTGGTTCTATCCATCAGCCGCTTGCCAAAGGATGTCATTATCTTATCCAGCAGGGGGCTAAATTAGTCGAATCAGCCCAAGATATCCTCGATGAGATGGCATTTTCGCCGGTCAACAAAATATCATCTCGAGGTGAAACGCCTCCACTTTCGGTTGATTTTCCTATTGAATACAAGTATATACTTGATATAATGCACGATGCGCTCACCCCACTCGATGTAATAATAGTGCGCAGTGGATTGACTGCGAGCGAAGTTTCCTCCATTCTTTTAACATTAGAATTGCACGGCCTTGTCCAATCGATACCGGGCGGTTACGTGCGCCTGGCAGCAACGAAATGAGATCAGAAACAATATGTTTGAAGTATTGATGTATTTATTTGAGAATTACATGGACGGCAGTGTTACCCTGAATGTAGATCAGGATACGGTTGTCAACGAGCTTGAACACGCGGGTTTTAACCGCCACGAAATTGGCAGGGCACTGGATTGGCTGGATGGCTTAAACAGGGCGCAAGAAACGGTACAAACGGGGCCCTCGTATACGTCACATGCAATCCGGCATTATGCACCTCAAGAAACGGAACGACTCGGTTATGAAGGGAAGGGATTTCTACTTTATCTCGAGCAACTTGGCATTTTAGATCCCATGACGCGTGAAGTTGTCATCGATAGAATCATGGCGCTTGATATGCGTGAAGTGGATCTTGGCCGTATTAAATGGGTCGTTTTAATTGCACTCTTCAATCAACCCGATAAAAAATCAGCGCTTTCCTTGTTGCAAGATATGATTTTGTCGGACGCGTTTGATGTGTTGCACTAAGTAATCTAACCAAGGAAGCCTTGTTTGCATGTCTCATCATCTTGTGATTGTAGAATCGCCCGCAAAAGCGAAAACCATTAAAAAATATTTGGGAGCTGATTTTGAAATCCTGGCTTCTTATGGTCATGTCAGAGATTTACTGCCCAAAGAAGGGGCGGTAGATCCAGAACATCATTTTGCCATGCGTTATGAATTGATTGAAAAAAATCAAAAGCATGTTGATGCGATTATTAAAGCCATGAAAAAAGCAGATACTTTATATCTCGCTACTGACCCTGATCGCGAAGGTGAAGCGATTTCCTGGCATATTTATACGATTTTAAAAGATAAAAAAACATTGGCTAAAAAGCCAGTGCATCGCGTTGTTTTTCATGAAATCACCAAAACAGCGATTCAGGCAGCCGTTTTGAATCCGCGCGAAATTTCCATGGATTTGGTGAATGCACAGCAAGCACGCCGCGCCTTGGATTATTTGGTCGGTTTTAATTTATCGCCGCTTTTGTGGAAGAAAATTCGCTATGGCTTGTCTGCGGGTCGTGTACAAAGCCCGGCGTTACGCATGATTGTTGAGCGTGAAGAAGCGATCGAGAAATTTGTGACACAAGAATACTGGGATTTGGAAGCGTCCCTTAAAGCAGAGAAAAAAGAATTTACGGGTAAACTAACAATTTACGAAGGTAAGAAGTTAGAACAGTTTTCGATTACCGATGCAGACACGGCCGAAAAAACCAAAGCAGTCTTGATGAAAGCTGCCAAAGGCAAATTACAAGTTGTTAAAGTTGAAAAGAAACAACGTAAGCGTCATCCCGCTGCACCGTTTATTACCTCGACGATGCAACAAGAAGCAGCGCGTAAACTTGGTTTTGCTGTGCAGCGCACCATGCGTCTTGCACAACAATTGTATGAAGGGATGGAACTTGATTCTGGTTCAACCGGTCTTATTACGTATATGCGTACTGATTCCGTGAATCTCGCGGGGGAGGCGGTCAATGAATTACGTCAATTGATTGAAGAACGCTACGGTAAAGAAAATGTGCCGGATGAACCGAGAATTTATCGGACGAAATCGAAAAACGCACAAGAAGCGCATGAAGCGATTCGTCCAACGTCTGCTATGCGTTCGCCTGAATCCGTTAAAAAATATCTCTCAGCAGATCAGTTTAAATTATACGATTTGATTTGGAAGCGTACGGTAGCCTCACAAATGATATCGGCCACGATTGATACCCTGACCATTGATATGGCCGTTGGTGGTGATGCTAATCAATTTCATGCAACCGGTTCATCCATTGTTGATCCTGGATACATGCGTGTTTATCAAGAAGGGTCCGATGATAAGCCAGAAAACTTATCTGAAGAAACGCTTTTGCCGCATCTTGAAGAAGGTGATGAAGTGAAGTTGGTGGACATCGCTTGTAACCAACATTTTACTGAGCCGCCACCGCGTTATTCTGAAGCGACGCTTATTAAAGCATTGGAAGAACATGGCATTGGTAGACCATCAACGTATGCATCCATCGTTTCAACCTTGCAAACGCGGCAATATGTGTTGCTCGAAAATAAGCGCTTTAAACCGACTGATATTGGTCGTGTCGTTAATAAGTTTTTGACGCGCTATTTTAATCAATACGTTGATTATGATTTTACGGCAAAATTAGAAGATGAGTTGGATGATATCTCGCGCGGTGAGAAAGAATGGGTACCGTTACTTGAAGGTTTTTGGGATCCGTTTAAGGGGCTTATCGATAATATTGCAGAAACCGTTAAGCGCAAAGACGTGACACAGGAAATTCTCGATGAAAAATGCCCTGAGTGTAGCAAACCATTATCGATTCGTTTGGGTAAACGAGATCGTTTTATTGGTTGCACGGGTTTTCCGGATTGCAGTTACACGCGCGCTATGCAAGAAGAGCCAGGTGAAGCATCGCACGATGCAGAATTGGTAGAAGGCCGTTCTTGTCCCGATTGCGGCGGCGAACTGAAAGTAAAACGCGGCCCCTATGGTAAATTCATCGGTTGCGGTAATTATCCAAAATGTAAATTCATCGAATCATTGAATAAACCCACTGATACGGGTGTTGAATGCCCAGAATGTAAGAAAGGCAGTATGGTCAAACGATCTTCGCGTCGCGGCCGTATCTTCTTTTCTTGTTCGCGTTACCCCGATTGTAAATACGCCGTGTGGAATGAACCGATTGCACAAAGTTGTCCAAAATGCGCATGGCCTATGGTCACTGTCAAGAAAACCAAAAAACGCGGGACAGAACTCGTATGCCCACGGCAAACTTGCGGTTTTTCCAAGCAAGTGGATGAGAGTGTGGTTTAGGAGAATATTCATCAAACTGCGTCATGCCAGCGTGCTTTTAGCTGGCATCCAGAATGAACCTGAGAAAAGCCTGGGTGCCAGCTAAAAGCACGCTGGCATGACACAGTTCCATAAATACTCTCAGTTTAAGAGAAAATCCCGGATTACTGTGCTAATCCGGGCTTCCTACTGTAAAATTACCCACGTTTATATTTTATCACCGCCGGCGCAGAGCCAATCACCGCCTGATCTTGTGGTGCTGATTTTTTCGACGGAAATCGCCCAATCACCTTCGGTTTCGAAGCTTGCAGTTGAAGTGTTTTTTTATCCAACGATGGTGGTGTTTCCGTGCCGCTGCCTAGTTTTGGTTTTGAGTCGAATTGTTGGCTTAAGCGTGCGCTGCTAGATAATCGCTCGTCGTGTTCCGCGCCAAGCTTTTCTTCTTTTGATGATTCAGGTCCTGCCGAAAGTGAGGCATTGGCCTTTCTTTGCGATAGTGCACTAACGGTTTTATAAAGTTTATAACCTGCATAAGCAGCACCCATGACGCCCGCGACAATGCCAATCGGGGCAAGGGCGACTTTGCCAAATACCATGACTGCACCAATCGCAATGGTGCCCAACGTGCCGACAAGCGCACCCATAGCACTTGCTTTTGCTCTTTCGCGATATTCCACTTTCTTTTCAGGTTGGTCGGTCGCCATGGATTTACCGAAGTAATAGACCGCTGATAGCGTATTCCATACGGATTTCAAACCAAAGGTCGCGGTGAAAATGATAGGCGCAATACCCGCGAAAATAGCGGGAATCGCGAGTGCCCCGATAACTGCCCCGGTAATCGCAACCGCAGCGGCTGTTTCAACCAGCGCTCTTACGATTGGACCATCTTTCTTTTTTGCTAAATAAGCTTCACGCCAGGCAAGTGTTGCGCGAATAAGGCTCGCGGCAGCAGCGATGGGAAATAAGAAAAACTTCCCCATTTCTTCTAGAAAAGCTTGCAGGAAGGCTTTGGTAAATAAAGCAAAAACACTGGCAATGGTCCCCATGTCGAGCATAATGGCGCCAAGCTCCATCGCATGTGTTTGTTTGATTTTCTTTTCACGTCTTAACTCGCTAAGTTCTATGGCATCTATAGGCATGATGCTCTCCTCATCGTGTGGTTAGTTTGAATTGGCTAGATTATAACAAAATGAGTGGTTTTGTATCCTACCCAGAAAGTAAAATGATTGTTTACAAAAAGGAAATAAAAAAAAGGCGGTACGAAGTGTACCGCCACACATGCTCAACTCAGGTTTGGCAATCCATGCCAACAATACCATCCATGAACACACAAAACGAGGAGTGGTTGCACAAGTCCTTTTTTGCGAGAGTAGTCAATCCGTGACTACGAAAGTAAGTATATCGAATTCATTTTTAGGATGCCATTTGAAATCAAGCAGATAGTTGAGCGAGGATGACGTTTGCTAGTCGATAGGAAGCGCGAAAATTTTAATTTATTAATATAAATCAATAGGATGTATGAATTAAAGCGAGATGCTTTTAAGCGCTGACCCTAGTGACGAAGCGGGAATATCCCGCTTTTTTTGTAAGAGATAGCTTACAAGGCGAATGGGTAATTGTCCTTTCTAATCGCCATTTCTTGCAACTTATTTAGAACAGGCGATAATAGCAGCTTGCGATGCTTAGGAATGAAAAATGACGAAACAACATATCGAACAGCTCTTGCAACAGGCTGTTATCACCCTACAAGAAAGTGGGGAATTACCCGAAACAACACCCTTATTTCAGGTTGATGCTACAAAAGATAAAGCGCATGGCGATTTTGCCTCCAATATTGCACTGGTGCTCGCCAAAGCAGCGGGCAAAAAGCCCCGCGAGCTCGCAACACGTTTAACCGAGGTGTTGCCACCATCGTCGGCGATTCAAAAGATTGAACTGGCAGGGCCAGGATTTATTAATTTCTTTTTATCATCAACCGCGCTGACTGACATTATCAAAACCGTTTTAAATGAGAAAGCTCACTTCGGACGCAGTCCCATGGGCGACAATAAACGCGTTCTGGTGGAGTTTCTCTCTTCCAATCCGACGGGGCCATTACACGTGGGCCATGGCCGGCATGCTGCCTTTGGTGCGGTGATCTCGAATTTGCTTTCTGCCGTCGGTTTTAATGTATATCGCGAATATTATGTGAACGATGCAGGCCGGCAGATGGATATTTTGGCGACGAGTATTTGGTTGCGCTATCTTGGGCTTTGCGGTGAAACCTTTACTTTCCCATCGAATGGCTATCGTGGTGAATACATCATTGATATCGCGAAGGCAATTTATGATATGCATGGCACGCATTTTGTTGAAAAAGCAGCGCGTGTTTTTGAAGGCTTGCCCTATGATGAGCCAGAGGGTGGTGACAAAGAAGTCTATATTGATGCTGTCGTAAAACGCGCGAAAACATTACTTGGTGATAAGTATCCCGCTATTTTTACTCTCGGTCTCAATAACATTATGGCAGACATTCGTGAGGATTTAACCGAGTTTGGCGTGCACTATGATAATTGGTTTTCAGAACGCGAATTTGTCAAGGGTGATGTGGTTGATCGATTACTAAAAACCATGGAATCCGCTGGTCACGTGTATGAACACGATGGCGCACTTTGGTTCCGTTCAACCGAGTTTCAAGATGAAAAAGATAGAGTATTAGTACGCTCAAACGGGGACAAAACGTATTTCGCCAATGATGTTGCTTATCACTTGAGTAAATTTGAGCGTCGTTTTGATATCGCCATTGATATTTTTGGTGCGGACCACCACGGCTACGTGCCGCGGATGAAAGCCGCCATGCAAGCTTCACACATTGATCCTGAGCGTTTGGTTCACGTGCTCGTGCAGTTTGTGACGCTTTATCGAAACGGCAAACAGGTACAAATGTCGACACGAGGCGGTAGTTTCGTGACATTGCGTGAATTGCGCGAAGAAGTTGGCAATGATGCAGCACGCTATTTTTATGTGATGCGCAAAGCAGATCAACATATGGATTTTGATTTAGACTTAGCAAAATCCCAATCGAATGAAAATCCCGTTTACTATGTGCAATACGCGCATGCACGTATTTGCAGTGTGTTAAGACAATTAGCAGGACGCGAGCTGCAGTTTGATGAAGCGCTTGGTTTTGCGCATTTAGATCGATTAGTCGAACCACAAGAACGTGATTTACTGAATACAATGTCACGCTACCCTGATATGATTGTCAATGCCGCTTTGCAATACGAGCCGCATCAGTTGACCAACTATTTACGCGAGTTTGCGCATTATTTTCATAGTTATTATAACGCGCATCAAATCTTGGTGGATGATAACGAATTGAGGAATGCACGGTTAGCATTAATGATGGCCGTTAAGCAAATACTACTAAACGGATTTGAATTACTGGGTATTTCAGCCAAAGAAACCATGTAACGGCTTTAAATCGGACGTATGGTTACTAAGTAAGGTGTAAAGGATTACATGAAGAATAAAAAACGAAGGAAGCAGTCAATCAAACGACCCATTCGGTTACGCTGGGTGTTATTAGCTGTGATCACCGTTAGTTTTTGTGGATGGGGTGCGGTGAATTATCGGCAGCACGCATCCGATTTGATGCAATCAGCGAAAACGCATTATACGCCGCTTGCACAGTGGCTAGTTCTGCGCAAGCAAGCGTGGCAGCAACATATTAGTAAAGCCAAGCAATTAGTGGTCAGTCAGGAGGCGAGCGAGCAACCCATACGATTTGAGTTTTACGACACGTTGTCTGAAACACACGTTGCCTCGTCTGCCACTGTGAATAAAGAGCCAGATAAACTGGCATTATCAACCTTGTTTAATGAAAAAGACGTTGAGCATGCATTTAAAAATCATGTTGAACGAGTGAAGCAAAAAAATAAGTGAGAATGATCCTATGATTTCTAGTATGACAGCCTTTGCACGTGAAGCGGCCCAAGGTGATTTTGGTAATCTGAGTTGTGAAATGCGATCGATTAACCATCGTTACCTTGAAGTCAGTGTTTATTTGCCCGATGCCTTGCGCGCACTTGAGATGCCTATCCGTGAGCGCATTCGCCAATATCTTAATCGTGGCAAAGTGGAATGTAATTTTCGCTATCAAATGACAGTATCAGAGGATGCTTCATTAACGATTAATAAGCCACTGGCGAAAGTATTGTGTCTTGCAAGTGAAGAAATTGCCGCGATGCTAGGGTCGCCAGCGCCCATCCAACCGGCGACACTTTTACGTTTCCCCGGTATTTTTGAGAAAAAAGAAATGGATGTGAGTGTATTGCAAGCAGAAGTGCTGAGTTTAGTCGATGCTGCATTGAAAGAATTAGTGGCGGCAAGACAACGCGAAGGCGAAGAGTTGAAGCGTTTGTTTTTGCAACGCATGGAGTTCATTGATTTACAATTGGCGCAAGTGAGAAAGCGCTTACCGCAAGTGATGCAAGATCAAAAGGATCGCTTAATCAAACGATTTACGGAAGCAAGTATTGATCTTGATCCAGCACGCTTAGAACAAGAAATGGTTATCTTCGCGCAAAAAATTGATGTTGCTGAAGAAATTGATCGTGCAGAAACGCATTTAACAGAAATGCGACGAATTCTAAAAGAAGGCGGTGTGATTGGTCGTCGTCTTGATTTTCTGCTGCAAGAATTAAATCGTGAAGCAAATACG
>Ga0155585_1100_pt1 | contig 15883 bp, 14 predicted proteins | sample RifCSPhighO2_12_FD_107242 | JGI IMG/M metagenome (GOLD analysis project Ga0155585, IMG submission 107242) | Gammaproteobacteria bacterium RIFCSPHIGHO2_12_FULL_43_28 | reverse complement strand
CGCGTTTTTTGCGCCGTCTCGAAGGGTTCGCAATGCAGCGTGTTTAGTAGCGTAGTGTCACGTCGAAAAAGGGCCCGGCAAACCCGACGTTTGCATCGTTACGATTCGTCGTGCTATCGGTTGCTACACCAAAATACTGAGTCACATCATAACCTAGCCGCGCGTCAACATATTGTCTGAATGTGTATTGCACACCAATTTTGGCACCAACGGCAGGGACCACAATGTGTTCATTGGGGATACTGGTTGAGCTTAAGACGCTATTTGTCATCGTGTTATAAAAACCGGTCCGTGTACCGTATAATACCTTTGTATCAACGCCGCCAAAAACACCAAAAGCAGGGTAGCGATCATAGAAGGGATAGCAATCACCTTCCATGCCAAAGTCAGGCCCAATGCCAGAAAAACGGCTGCCGATATCGCTGTTAAACGTGGAGCCAGGCGCAGTCCCTTCTGAAACAAGTTCTTTTTCAAGCCGTGTATAATTTAAGCCGCCATAATAACCGAGCGAAAAACTGGGTGAGAGTTTGACGGTATGGCCTGCCTTGAGATCAAATGAATCATAGGTAAAGGTCGTCATGCCACTTGCCCACGTTGCTGTACCGAGGCCGCCTGGCTGGATTTGTATATTGTTTCCGGTGAGTGAACTGGAATCAGAGGCCCTCAGATGGTTGTAATCAAAGCCGACATCACTGTCTTTTTCCTCTAAATGATACATCCAGTCGAGGAAATAACCGGTATGGTAATCCGTATCAACATTGAATTCCTTGTTGCTATCTTGTGTTGCATATTGTGTGCCATTATTACCAAATTCCTGATAATTTAAGCCAGCAGATAATTTCCAATTATTATCCGCAAAGGCCGCGGATGCGATTAATGATGAGCTTGCAAGCAAGACAAGTGCTTTGGTTTTCATACGATTCATTCTCCTTGATAAAATAAAAAGTAACTACTCACCCGTCATTGCGAGCCCGCGCTTTCTGCGGGCGCGGCAATCCAGTTATTAGTGGATTGCTTCGGCTAAACGCTCTTAAGCCTCGCAATGACGAGCGAGCAGTTACAATAAAAATTCCATGCAGTTTGTTATCATAGTGAAATGAATGAAGAGTGCAAGATTAATTTTGCGAAATAGCCTCTACTTGGATAGCGAGATGGATATCATTGCTAACCGCGGATGGATAACCGGTTATTCCAAAGTCAGCGCGCTTTAGCACGGTTTCTGCATAAAAGCTGACAAGGTGCGCTTTTGTTTTTTTATCGATAGCAGATTGCTTAAGTGTGATTGATAAGGTAATTGGTTTTGTAATGTTTTTAATTGTCAGCATGCCCTTAATAGTGCCCGCGTGATCGTTTGTTATTTCAATTTTATGACTAATGAAATGTGCTGATGGATAACGTGCCACATCAAAAAAATTTTTACTTTTTAAAACATTCGTTACTTGCTGAAAAAGTGTTTTAACTCTTTTTGTATGAATCATTACCTCAACGTTGCTTTTCCGAGGCGTGCGATCATCATAGACAAAAGTGCCGCTTGTTGGAAATTCACCTGACAAATTTAACAAATGTAAAACGTTGACCGACCAGGTGATATGCGATTGCGCGGAAATGAAACGATAATACTCGCTACTGTGTGCTTTAAACGAAAGTAGTAGGAGCAGAAAAAATAAATAGAATTGACGGCAGCGCACCATCATGTTCCCCAGTTTTTTATAATAATTATTAGAATAAAAAAAACAGCGCCCATCATGAGCGCTGTTTGAAAGTAAGTCAAAGTAATTTTACATTTTTACATTGTGCGCCATGAACCATCAGCTTGGCGGCAAGCAACACCCGTCATCATTTGTTTTTTGCCATTGATGATCGCTGTGCTGGTATAGCTACGGCAGTGTGAATAGCCTTTGTAAGCCATGACACGAGAGGTTGGTTTGACGCTATATCTTACGCCATTATGACTGTTGCTCCAGCGTGTAGCATGATTTGTGCCATTGTTATTCATTACATGTGTCATGCGCGTATTATCACTGCTTTCCATTGAGTTACCAATGACGCCGCCAATAATAGCACCTGCTACTGCACCAACGGCAACAGCACCGCCACCTGACCCAATCGCACCACCAGCTAATCCACCGACAACTGCACCTGATGCAGCGCCAAGTAAGGTGTTTTCTTGTCTGGTATTGGTTGAACATGCAGCTAACATGAGTGTACTTGCAATGCATATTGATAAGACGCTAAGTATGTTTTTCATTACCTTAAACCTCCAATTGGATGTCGCCTGAAAAATCATTCCTTTCTATTCTCAAGTTGTGTTACGCCAAATGCGTTAAGCGGCGTTAACGATTTTTTTGTAGAGAATAGACTTCCATCGTACGTAAAACGAAATTTTTTTTCTATAGGGATAATACCTAAACAAAAATTGCAACGTTCAATATTTTTTAATTTACGAAGTTGATTCAGGTGCTTACTTCATTAATACGAAGTATTGCTTGTGTATTTTTTTATTGAAATATAAAACCAATCACAAACCGTTTTGGTTCTGATATAAATCGATTTGCACCAACTATCTGCGGCGCGTTGTTAACGGCATAAAGCGCTGCTCTATCCAATTCTTCACTTTCACTTCCGCTAATCAATTGTATTTCAGTTAATTTTCCATCGAGTTGTAACGTCATCCCAATAATGGCACGACCTTTGATGCCGAGTTGCCCTGCTGTTTTGGGATAAGTAAAATAGTGCGAGAGCGCCCTGCCCAATAATTTAATCAGCGGATCAGCAGGATGACTATCGTCACCAATCATATAAATAGGTTCTGCTTCTTGATAAGATTGCAACGAATTGATTTGACTACGACGAAAATATTGCGAGGTTGCTGCAAGCATAGATTGTTCTGGCAAATTGCTTTCATTTGATTTAAGCGTGCTAGGTTGTGGTGAATTGATAGGCGTCTCATTTTTTGTTTCCGCTTTGGTGTGAGTCGGCTTAACAGCACCCGCGTAGACATACGAGGGAACATACTCATGCGCTTCTTTTGCATTTTCAACCGGTTGGAAAGCCCATTGCAAAAAAAACAACAAAAACAATAAATGTAATAGCACGGATAGCAAGAAAGTATTGAGTAAAAATTTTCCTGTTGTGCTTTTTGCCATATCAGCCTTACACGATGATTAAACGACAGCGGTTCCCGCTGACCTTACGCCATATAAACAATCAAGGGAGTTTCCGCGTTCTTCAGTGGGAACCCCTGATTAAACGATAGTATTTACCATTCTCGCACGCTTGCTTGTGTCCTGTCCTTAGGTTCTGTCCTTAAAATGATAATCCACTACAAACGAATGAAAAAAATCGAGAACGTTCATCAAACTGTGTCATGCCAGCGTGTTTTTAGCTGGCATCCAGAATGAACCTGAGAAAAGCCTGGATGCCAGCTAAAAACACGCTGGCATGACACAGTTCCATAAACACTCTCAAAAAATCATCCAAAAATGCACTAATTACTAGCATCAATTATAAAAATGGACAAATAATAACAGTCAAGCTGAATTTTGCGCCTATTTTGGGGTAAAATAGAGGTATAAAAACGACCATAAGGAGTGTTTGCAATGAAGAGCATAAGACTGCTGACCGTGTTTCTTATTTCAAGCTCGTTCCTCATGACTTCTTGCTCCTACCGGAATGGCGGGCAAGATTACGCGGCAAATGGCTATTCAAGTCAGCCCCGTAACTACGCCGAGCGATTACCGCAAACTATCGCTAGTAAATCAAAGCTGATCGTGGTCGACCCAACCGTACATGCCTGGGGTGCGTATTCGGATGGTCAATTGGTGAAGGCAGGCCCTGCAACAGCAGGCGGCAATTGGTGTCCAGATATTAATCGTTCATGTAGAACACCATCAGGCCAGTACCGAATTCAATCATTAGGTTCGGCTGACTGTAAATCATCGATTTATCCAAAACCGAATGGCGGCGCACCAATGCCGTATTGCATGTTCTTCAATGGCGGCAGGGCATTGCACGGTTCTTATGAAGTGGTCGAGGCAAACGTTAGCCATGGCTGTGTCCGCATGGAAGTGAGCGATGCCGAATGGGTAAGACACAACTTCGCCCAAATTGGTACACGAGTCGTTGTGAAGCCATATTAAAGCTCGCTTAAAAGTAAGTGCTTGAAAGTGCCAAGTCGCGGTCATGCCTGACTTGGCACCTTGTTTCAGCGTTAACCCGTTGTTTTTCGTCTGTGTCATGTTTGCATTTTTATTAATAAAAATGATCATGTTATAGCGACTTTCTCATTCTTATTATTATCAGTGGTAAAATAATAGTAAATAAGAAATATACGAGGAGTGTCGCTCATGCAAACAAAGACAATGACACAAAAGTTCAACTTAAGTGTGGCAATTGCGTTATCTGCAACCTTTCTTATCCTGCTTCCCGGCAAAGTACAGGCAGAGTATTATTACGTGGATTCCGATTGCGAGGTGGTTGAGCCAGTTGCCTATTACTATTCTGGATGTAGTTATGCCGCACCTTGTTATGAAGTCGTAGAGATTGTCGCAAAATCACCACGCCGAGTTGGACAAAAAATGGGCGCGGGTGAACTGGTTGAATATATTTGGATTGACCCTTAGGTGATTTGTCTAGATAGTTAGCCATCGTTCTCTGCATGACAAAAATACATACTAGCCATTCACCCTTCGAGACGGCGCAAAAAGCGCGCCTCCTCAGGGCGAACGGTCAGTTAATGGGCATATTTAGAACCCGTTCGTGCTGAGGAGGCGCGCTTTTTGCGCCGTCTCGAAGCATGAACGGACAATTTTAAATTTTGTCGTGTACAGAGGCCATCGTTTTGTATGTGCTAAAATATTGAGCATGTTGTCTATTGGCATTCTACCCATGGTGACAAAATTATGGTAGACTCCGCTGTACAAAACGTACACATATAATAATCACACAGCACGAGGACATCACCATGTTTAGAACTTCTATCGAAGATAAAAGTTTCGAGATTGAATTCTCACTACGACAGGCATTAAAGAAAGAAGCTGTTTCAGATTTACTGCAAAACCTGCTTATCAAAGCTTCCTTAGCGACTGTTTATAGTAAAGAAGACTTTATTCATGCGATTCACAACTTGCAACCAACGGATGATGAAATTGAGCGTGCAGCGACAGTACTTTATAAATGGGTTGGTAATCAAGCGAATAAATCACTCTTAAATCAAACACAAATTTTCCGTGAGAAAAATACCTATGGCTTAATCAGTCTGAATGAGTTGCCAGAAGTGATTGCCGATTGTTTGCATCAGCAAAAAAGCATCAAAACAAAAAATTACAAAGAGCAAATTTACGTCTGGATTGATGTTATCGAAAAAGAAAAGCATCTCAAATTAAATAAAAAAGCGAATAGCAAACATGGATTGAAACAAGCTAAAAAGCAATTATTAAAAACGATTATTGAAGAAACAAAAAAGCAGTTGAGCGCTAAATTATATGTTGACCCAAGCGATGTTGAGATGAAACTTCGTTTTGCATTGCAAGCATTTGCTAAAGCATCACAGCAAAATCAAAAGAGAGGGACGAGTGATACCGCAAAAGCAATTAATAAATTATTGCTTGATTTTAATTGGCAGACGGTTGATCTGAAACAAATCGATGAAGAGAAAAAGTATTCTAAAAAGAAAACGCATTCGAATAATGAAATAGCGAAAAAGCCTGAAAATGTCGCTGATCATCGCGTGGAAAGCATGAAACAGCAGTTTAATGAGATGCGAAAGCAACTAGCTGAATTGAAAAACGCAAATCCCTATTGCTACCAAGATAATAGAGGCATTTGGCATACCCAAACAAATACACAATCGTTGAGCCTCATGCGAGCTGAAGAAATGCTGAAGTTATTGGAAAAGCAAATCTCGGCAAAAAAAGTCGATGAGAAAAAACTGCTTGATAAGGAAGATCAGTTAAACGAAACGGCCAAAGCATTGCTTGCCACTTGCAAGGAAATCAAAGTAGAGCAGCAGCAAGATGATAAGAAAGCTGAATTGGCGCAGAAAAAGTGGAATAGTCAGGTTAGCATTATAATGGAATATGCGACTAGCGTTCAAAATGAAATGCCACCCAAGGAAGTAGATAGGCTTTCTCAACTGGGTGATCTAATGGACCAGTTGAACCAGCTTCTCAACTCAACTGAGGTAGATAAATGTAAGAAGCTTGGTATCGTACGACGTAAAATTGATGTCATTGCCAATAAGAATGATAGTCAGGCAATGCATACGCTTGTCACCGCTTCTTGCACCACGTTTAAGCCAGCTCAAGCGGCACCACCGCTAGCAGAGAAAAAATTAGAGAATCGCAAACCGCAAAAAATCTAGCCGGAATAGGGTAAACCGGGCCATGCGAGCTTTTGCCGAATGGCCTGGTTGGTCCCCTTGGACCTCTCCTGTCATGTCAATTGTGTCCTTGTCGAATACGACACCCATCACGGCAGAACTTGACCAATGCAGTGACTAAGTGGCATAGTATGCGCAAAATAGCGGTCGAACTAGGTTAAAAAAACCAGACGCCGCATTATAAAGACAGCGCGGTTTCAGATTGGCTCTGAAACACAGTGTTGCAAGGATAGCGTAGGGTGGAAATCGTTCGTCAAGGAAGCTCATCAGTCATTCGCTGATGATCTCGCACTGTCGTTGTCTAATACAAATAATCTGAAAAAAACAGCGGTTTGTGCTGACGCCCGGCTTTATTCATACCGGGGCAAGAGCCAAAGAGGGGTGGGGTTGTGTTAAAGCGACGACGTCTATTGATAACCGGTCTTATGTGCGGCATCGCATTATTATTAAGCGGTTGTAAATTTGTTTTGCTTGATCCAAAAGGCATGATTGCGGCTGATGAAAAGCGCATCATGCTTACCTCTATCTTACTCATGCTGATTGTTGTACTGCCAGTCATCTTTTTGGCGTTTGCCATTGCATGGCGTTATCGGGAAAGTAATAAACATGCAACGTATGCACCTGAGTGGTCGCACAATCTGTTATTAGAAATTATTTGGTGGTCAATTCCTTGTGCGATTATCGCAACGCTTGCAACGATTACCTGGATTAGTTCACATCGTTTAGATCCCTACAAACCACTTGCTGTCAAAGGTGAACCACTAGAGATTGATGTGATTGCATTACGGTGGAAATGGCTGTTTATCTATCCTAAACAAACTATTGCAACCGTTAATTTCATCCAGTTTCCAGTGAATGTGCCGGTTCGATTCATGATTACCGCCGAAGGTCCAATGAATTCATTTCAAATACCGCAGCTTGGCGGGCAAATTTATGCGATGGCTGGCATGCAAACCAAGCTGCATCTGATCGCTAATGCCGTAGGTGATTACGACGGTATTTCAGCAAACTTTAGTGGTGATGGCTTCTCTGACATGAAATTCATTGCTCGCGTCACTACCAAAGCGCAGTTTGATCAGTGGGTAAAGACAGTGAAGCAATCGAAAGCGACATTGACGAGCGATGCTTACAATCAATTAGTTGTGCCAAGCATTAAACACCCGCAGCAATCTTTTTCCGCCGTCAATAAAACTATTTTTGAAACCGTCGTCATGAAAACAATGATGCCTATGACAGAAGGTAACATAAAATGATGCAAAAAATACTATTTGGAAATTTAACCTGGCAAGCTATTCCATTTAATAATCCCATCATCATGGGCGCTGCCGTGTTTATGGTTGCAATCATTCTATTAATCATTGGCGCACTATTTTATTTTAAGCAATGGAAAACCTTGTGGACAGAATGGTTAACGACGGTTGATCATAAAAAAATTGGACTCATGTATATTATCCTCGCGTTTGTGATGTTGGTACGCGGCTTAATTGATGCTGCGATGATGCGCTTGCAGCAAGCGATTGCAGTGGGTGATTCCATGGGTTATCTCCCGCCCGAACACTACAACCAAATTTTTACTGCGCACGGCGTTATCATGATTTTCTTCATGGCCATGCCATTCATGTTTGGTTTAATTAATATTGTATTACCATTACAAATTGGCGCGCGCGATGTGGCGTTTCCCTTTTTAAACTCACTTAGTTTTTGGCTCGCCGTGGTTGGTGCAGTCCTTTTAAATATATCATTGGTGATTGGTGATTTTGCCGCAACCGGTTGGCTTGCGTACCCGCCGCTCTCAGAACTTGCTTATAGTCCTGGGGTTGGTGTTGATTATTATATTATGGCGCTGCAAATTTCTGGTATTGGCACGCTTTTATCCGGCATTAATTTTGTTGTAACGATTTTAAAAATGCGTTGTCCTGGTATGACGCTCATGAAAATGCCCGTCTTTGTTTGGACAAGCTTATGTTCCATGATTCTTGTTATTCTCGCATTCCCTGTATTAACTGTTACACTCGCACTCTTATGTTTTGATCGCTATTTTGGCATGCATTTTTTTACTGCCGATGCAGGTGGTAATGCCATGATGTATATCAATCTCATTTGGATTTGGGGACATCCGGAAGTTTATATTCTTATACTGCCTGCCTTTGGTATTTACTCTGAAGTGGTTGCGACATTTTCTAAAAAATATTTATTTGGTTATGCAACGATGGTGTGGGCAACGGCTTGCATTACGCTGCTTGCATTTAGTGTTTGGTTGCATCACTTTTTTACGATGGGCGCAGGCGCTAATGTAAATGCATTCTTTGGAATTGCGACGATGGTGATTTCAGTGCCCACCGGTGTCAAAGTATTTAACTGGTTGTTTACCATGTATCGCGGGCGAATTACGTTTACCACGCCGATGTTGTGGACCATGGGTTTTATATCAACGTTTGCGATTGGTGGGATGACGGGTGTATTGATGGCTGTGCCTGCAATTGATTATCAAGTACATAACAGTTTGTTTTTGATAGCACATTTCCATAATGCCATCATTGGTGGCGTGTTATTTGGTTACTTGGCAGGGTTGACCTATTGGTTTCCGAAAGTATTTGGTTTTAAATTAAATGAGACGCTGGGGCGCTATGCATTCTGGAGCTGGATTATCGGCTTTTATGTCGCATTTTTACCGGTTTACCTGCTTGGTATGATGGGGATGACCAGACGCTTAAGTCACTACGATGCTGCAACTGGCTGGCATCCTTTCTTAGTGGTTGCTGCCATTGGCGTCTTGATTATTTGTGGTGGCGTTTTATTCCAAGTCGCTCAGTTATTGGTAAGTATTAAAAATCGCGCTTCCTACAGAGATGTGACGGGTGATCCTTGGGATGGTCGAACACTCGAATGGTCGATCGCATCGCCTGCGCCTTTTTACAATTTTGCGATTACCCCGCACGTAAACAGTCGTGATGCATTCTGGCAAGCAAAGCAAGAGGGATCGCATCAGTCAGAAACGAAGCCGCAATATGAAGATATTCATATGCCAAAAAATACTGGTGTTGGTTTTATTATCGCCGTATTTAGCGGCATTTTTGGGTTTGCAGCGGTGTGGCATATTGTGTGGTTAAGCATCGTTGGTCTTGCTGGTGCCATTATCACCGTGATAGTTCGCAGCTTTAATATGGAGGTTGATTATTACTTGAAAGCGGATGACGTTGAACGAATGGAACGCGAAAGGCAATCAATGATAACGCAAATGGCCACAAAAGCTGCTTGTTGCGGCAGTGTTGCGACGCAGCCACAGATATTAAATACACAGAACATCTGATGAGTGAGATGATAATGACACATGCAGCGACACATGCAGATCACAGCGATGATACTGATATTTTTGGCTTCTGGATTTATATCTTAAGCGATTGCATTTTATTTGCGAGTTTGTTTGCTGTGTTTGCCGTATTGCAAAGCAACGTCTACGGCGGTCCAGGTATTAAAGAGCTAAGTAATTTGTCCTATGTGTTGATTGAAACCATGGTGCTGCTCGCAAGTAGTTTTACGTATGGTTTGTCCATATTATCAGTTTATAAAAATGCGAAATATCGCGTGCTATTTTATTTAGGGTTAACTTTCTTGCTTGGTGCAAGTTTCGTTGGTATGGAAATAAATGAATTCACCCATTTATTTCTTGAAGGCCATACGTGGCAGAGTAGTGCGGCATTATCCTCATTCTTTGCGCTCGTGGGTACGCACGGTTTGCATGTTAGCATTGGTCTACTTTGGATGTTGCTTTTGATGGCGCAGCTAATCACATTTGGTATGACACCAGTGATCAGTAGACGCTTAACTTACCTTGGTTTGTTTTGGGCGTTTTTAGATATTATTTGGATATTTGTCTTTACGATTGTTTACTTGATGGGGTCAATCTAATGGCTAATCATGTGGAGCAGAGTGGCGGCAAGAAGACACTGAAATCCTATTTAATCGGATTAGCCCTATCGCTCATTCTGACACTTCTCGCCTTTGCATTAGTGCAAAAACATTTATTAACAACGGCTAATCTTTATATCACGCTGGGGCTTTTGGCGATTGCACAATTTTACGTGCAATCCGTTTGTTTCCTGCGTATAAATAGCAGTAAAGAAGGACAGTGGCATTTGCTGCCCTATCTCTTTTCAATTGTGATCATCGCTATTCTCGCGGGTGGGACGATGTGGATTATGTATAATCTCAATTATTACATGTTTAATTGAAACGGCTTGATCATTCAAAACCATGTATGTTTCGTAGGATTTTGAGTATTAACCTTGGGTTTTGATAGTACAAGCTTATTATTCGCCTGAAATAATCTTGCACTTGCATATTCATTACGCGGTCTAATGCCAAATACGTCCATTAAGAAAAGACAAATTCTCGCACGATATCGATTTTCTAACGTGTTGTCCCCAGCTTCAGTCGCGATTTTCAAAATCAATTCAGCAGGTAAGGTTTTAATATAACAATTATCCGGTTGTTCTTCTTTAGCGCCTGCAATGAAAGTGGCGGCTTGATCGCTATAACGGAACGGTGCATCGCTCACTTTATTATTATTGGTGAATGCATTGATCAATGGGTCGTCTGATTTGGTCTTTAAAATATTGGCAGAATAAAAACGTGTGAGACGAGGATTGTTATAAATAGAAACAAGCAGCTCAGTATTCATTTTAATGTTATTGTGGCTTATGCCGAGTGTGCTGATGCTGTTATTTTTAAGTAGTTCGACTAGCCCGTGATTATCGAATAAGTTTCGATTAAGGTTGAGGGCCTTGATCGTTTTATTTTCTTTAAATTTGGTCATGGCAAGATTATCAATATCATTTTCAGCAATATTTAAATGCGCGAGTTGCTTGCACTTTTCAAGAATTGCCATCGCGCCGAGATTGCCAAGCTTATTACATTCGATCGTTAAATGGGTTAGCTGGGGTAACTCTGCAATTTTTAACGCAGCATAATCAGTAAGCTTATTGCAGCTCACATTAAGTGACTGTATGGATGGTGATATCGTTTCAAATGCATTATCGGTCAGGTTATTATTACTCAGGTTGAGCGCAATTAATGTGGGTATCGTGAGTAACAGCTTTGCACCCTCATCACCAAGCATATTATTGTTAATGATAATCGTGGTAATGTTAGAGATGCTTGGTATGTTTGCCAGTATTGCTGCGCCCCTTGCAGTTAATTGATTACAACCAACAGCAAGGGTCGTGATTTCTTTGAATTTGTCTTTGCTTTCACTAAATACTTCTAGGAGGTTGTTTGCGTCATCATCGTTGATTTCGCAGTCTTTGAGTATTAGTGTATTTTTGCGGAATCGCATCTTATGTAAGTTAGCCATAGTACCACCCTGATTATGATGTCGCATTATAGCAAGCGCGTTAGCGCTTAAGATTAAGGCAGTCTTAAGAGAAAAATCAGTGCCGCTCCTTTATAGGCATGCTAAATTAGGAGAGTGTTTATGGACTGTGTCATGCCAGCGTGCTTTTAGCTGGCATCCAGGCTTTTCTCATGTTCATTCTGGGTGCCAGCTAAAAGCACGCTGGCATGACACAGTTTGATGAATGTTCTCTAAATTAGCAGGTAAGATTGACACGCTAGGCTGGCACTAACCCGATGAAAATAAGCATCTATCCAAGTACTATTTCTGATGCCTTTGCCCTCGCGCAATTAGAACGGCGCTGCTTCCCAGGGGATCGTTTGTCTCTTGGGCAATATCGCTATTTTATTCGGCGTCCTAGCGCGCAGGTCTTGACCATGATGCAGTCTGATAAGGTCATTGGCGGAGCGGTGCTTCTCTTTAGGCGGCATTCGGCCATTGCCAGGCTTTATTCTATCGCCATCGACCCCGCCTTCCAGGGACATGGGTTGGGGGTGGAACTCCTTGCTGAGGTTGAAGCGTATGCAAAGGGGCGTCGGGCCACCCTGGTGCGGCTAGAAGTTCGTCAGGATAATCAAGTGGCCATTCAGTTTTATAAAAAACATGGTTATCTCGCCTTTGGCGAGTACGAGCACTACTATGAGGATGGTGCGCCCGCTTTGCGAATGCAAAAAATACTGATAAAATGACCCATTGTGATTGCTTCTTAATGCATTCAATTATTCCCTTCTCGACCCGTGGGGTAATCGACTCCTCAATATTGGTAAAACGACTCATTCATGCAAAGTATAGTTGTCATTAATAAACCCAAGGATTGGAAATTTCAGATTCAGGATGTTGAAGTTGTTTCCGCCAAGGCCTACCTGACTGATTTAAAATATTCAGAAATTAGCAATCTTCGCGTTTATAATCTTTGCCAATCGTATCGCTATCAGGGCATAGGTTACTACGTTTCCCTGCTTGCCGAGGCGAGAGGGCATCGCAGTTTTCCCAATATCACGACGATTCAGGATTTAAAATCGCAATCGATTGTGCGCATTATTTCAGATGAGCTTGATAAACGAATCCAAAGTAGTTTTTCGCGTATTCGATCTAATCGATTTGATTTGAATATTTATTTTGGCAAGAGCGTCGCAAAACAATATGAGCAACTTAGTAAACAGCTATATAATCTTTTTCCAGCGCCATTATTAAGTGTTAGTTTTATTTGGAATGAAGAACAGAAAAAGTGGCTGCTGCAAAATATATTTCCTTTGCCATTAAGTCAGATTCCTGAATTACATAAACCGTATTTGCTCGAATTTGCGCGCGAATATTTTGGTCGAAAACGCATTCATTCCACATCAGGTAATTCGAAACTAGTTTACGATCTTGCCATCTTGGTCAATCCAGAAGAAAAATCCCCTCCTTCTGATCGAAAAGCATTGAATAAATTTATTGAAGCCGCAGAAGATGCAGGCATGCGCGCGCGTTTGATCACTAAAAATGATTACAGCCGTATTCCTGAATTTGATGCCTTATTTATTCGTGAAACAACGTCTGTTAATCATCATACGTATCGTTTTGCACGTCGTGCATCCGCTGAAAATTTAGTGGTGATGGATGATCCCGTGTCCATTGTACGTTGTGCGAATAAAGTGTATATGGCGGAGGTGATGCGTAAAGCAAATATCCCGACGCCAAAAACCGTGATTGTTCATAAGAAAAATGCGGACCAATTGGTAAATGAATTGGGCTTGCCGTATGTATTAAAGCAACCCGATGGTTCGTTTTCAAGCGGTGTAATGAAAGTGAAAGATCAACTTGATTTGGATGAATCCCTTAATCGTCTTTTGAATCAATCTGATCTTATTATCGCCCAAGAATATGTGCCGACTGAGTTTGACTGGCGCATCGGTATTTTAAATAAAATGCCTTTGTATGCTTGTAAATATTTTATGGCGAAAAACCACTGGCAAATTAACCAATGGCAAGCCAATGGCAGTTTTAAAGTGGGAGCGCATCAATCGGTTCGGTTAGAAGATGTGCCGCAAAAAGTATTAAACATTGCAAAACGCGCGGCAAGTTTGATTGGCGATGGTTTGTATGGCGTTGACATAAAACAAATTGATAATAAAGTCATGGTAATTGAAGTAAATGATAATCCCAATATTGATTTTGGTACTGAGGATGGGATTTTAAAAGATCAATTATATAAAGAAATCATGGAATGGTTTTCGTGGCGGATGAAGAGTAAATTGAATAAGAGCTGATGTGATTGTGTGTCTAATCCCGGATATTATCAGTTGTCACCTCATCCGCTTCGCCGCGCCGCCCCTCATGCCAGCCTTGCAGTACCACAAAGAACGCGGGAACGAAGACGACGGCAAGACAGGTTGAAGCGAGCATTCCCGAGCAAACAGCGATGCCTATCGAATGTCTTGCGTTCGCACCAGCACCGCTTGCAAATACCAAAGGCATCACACCGAGAATAAAAGCAAACGACGTCATGATAATCGGACGAAAACGTGTTTTAGCGCCTAACACAGCAGATTCAATAATGGATTTGTGATGAATTTCTCTATATTCCCGCGCGACCTCAATAATTAAAATTGCATTTTTAGCGGCAAGTGCGATTAATAATAAAATCCCGATTTGCGTATACATATTATTGGCAAGTCCTAATGCGGTGAGTGCCAAAACAGTTCCAGTTAATGCAAGCGGAACCGAGAAAAGAATGGCGGCTGGAGTGACCCAATTTTCATACTGTCCCGCCAAGATCAAATACACTAAAATCAATGACAGAATAAAAATATAATAACTCATATTGCCTGCCAATATTTCCTGATAAGCCGTACTCGTCCACTCATACGACATCCCGGCAGGCAGCACTTCTTTTGCGAGGGTTTCTATCGATTGAATGGCTTGTCCTGAACTATAACCCGTTCCGGATGAGCCATAGATATTACTCGATGGATAAAGGTTATAAAGCGAGATGATGGATGGACCAACTGTTGGACTCATGTTGGTTAACGTACCGAGCGGTACCATTTCATCTGACTGATTTTTTACATAGAAATTGCGTACACCGTCAATCGTCATGCGCGATGCCGCATCGGCCTGAACATAAACTTGAAAAACTTGTCCGAATTTCGTAAATAAATTGACGTAACTTGAACCGAGATACGTTTGCAAGGTATCCGTTGCATCACCTACCGTGACACCTAATGATTCTGCTTTGACGCGGTCAATCGGTGCTGATAACTGCGGAACAGAGGCACGAAACGAGGTCATTAATCGTTGTAATTTCGGTTGTTGATTACCGTATTGAATGAGTGTTTCCGTTGCCGTTTGCAATTTTTTATAATCAAACGAACCATCTTGTAATTCAACCTGCATTTGAAATCCGCCGGAGGTCCCCAAACCTTGAATAGGCGGCGGCACCATGACCAATATTTTAGCACTCAGGGTATTCGCTGCAATCTCATTCATTTTAGAATAAAGCGCGCGCAAATCTTCTTTTTTACCACGTACACTCCAGTCTTTAAACATAATATATAACACACCGCCATTCGATAAACTGGCATTATTATCGAGCACAGAAACACCGTCGATGGCAATCACATTGGCGATACCACCCACTTGTAATATTTGCTGACTGAGATTTTTAACCACGGCATTCGTTCTCTCAAGGCTCGCACCATCCGGCAGTTGAACATTCATGATCAGATAACCCTGATCTTCCACTGGAATAAATCCCGTTGGAACACGGCTTAATCCGAAAATGGCCAATACAACAATTACACCGCCCAGTAGGCAAACGGGTTTAGCATGATTAACCAATTTATCAATGAAACGAATGTAGCTTGCTTCAATGGGATAATAAAATTTATCAAATAACCTAAAAATTATATTTTTTGTTTTATTCGGATCAACCGGCCTTAACCATAAAGCACATTGCGTTGGTTTGAGCGTCATGGCATTAATTGCAGAAATAAAGGCGGTTGCTGCAATGACTAACGCAAATTGCGCATACATCGCACCGGTCAATCCCGGCATGAAACCGGCGGGAACAAATACTGCCATTAACACTAACGTGATACCAATGATAGGCCCCAGCAATTCTTTCATTG
>Ga0155585_1075_pt1 | contig 16135 bp, 10 predicted proteins | sample RifCSPhighO2_12_FD_107242 | JGI IMG/M metagenome (GOLD analysis project Ga0155585, IMG submission 107242) | Gammaproteobacteria bacterium RIFCSPHIGHO2_12_FULL_43_28 | reverse complement strand
CAGCTAAAAGCACGCTGGCATGACACAGTGCCAGCTAAAAGCACGCTGGCATGACACAGTGCCAGCTAAAAGCACGCTGGCATGACACAGTCTCATAAACACTCTCGTTCCTGCTAATCATTCCTCATCTTTATTCGGTTTGCCGCTATAAATATCTTCACCCTCTATCGTCTGACGTTTTGGTTCAGTACCATCAGCTGATTTTTTCGCAGACGGATGACGTCGATGATGTGGTTTGAAACGTCTTGGTTTGCGTGGACCTTGCGGGCGTTCTTGTGGCGCTCCACCTTCTGGCGCATTCTCACGACTTGGGAATGCTTTGACATTAGACGTCGGCGCTTCCGCTTGATAGTCATGCATGGGGCCTGGTGAAACACGTTCGACGGTATCACGACTAGTATCGTGCGTTTCACGTGGTGTTTCGCGTGGTGCTTCATGCATTGGTGTATTTTGCGGTACATCATGCGTTGTATCACGCTGCGTATCGCGTGTTCCTTCACGCGGCGCACTGGTTTTTTGGTAATCAGACGGTTGCCTGTGCGGACTTCTAGGCGCTGATGGCCGTGTATCCGTTCGCTCTGGTCTATCTTGCCGCTCTTGCGGTTTGCTGCCGCTAACCCGTGGTTCGCTTGACCTATCTCGATTTGGCTGACGATAGTTGCTATTACTATCGAATTCTCTGCTTCGATCACGTCGTCCGCGATGATGCTGACGTCCACCTTTACGGCGAGCATGAGGATTTGGTCTCCCATATTTTTTTTGCGGGAATCGTTGCGTGCTGCTATCGGTTGTCGCTGCCGGTTCTTCTTTTTGTTCAAACAGGAAATTGAAGAGCTTTTTCAGTATACCAGGCTGACCTTGTGGCGCTCTTGGCTGCGGAGCGGCGGTGATTTGCTGTTGGGTGATTGGCGTGTGCGCAGGGGTTGGCACCTCGTCAATATTGATGCTTTTAATTGCGGGCTCTTGCGATGTTTTTTGCACAGCGGTAGTTACGCTCGTCGTTGGTGCAATTTCTGGTTTGATGGCTAGCTTATAGCTTGCGAGTTTTTCATCTTGCTCGGTCAGTTCAGACGTTCGTATGCGTTGTAAATCATACTGAGGGGTGAGTAAGTGCGAACTTGGGACGACAATCACAGCGACTTCTTGTCGCTTTTCAATTTCAATAATGGACTGACGTTTTTCATTGAGGATGTAGGCTGCAATTTCAGTTGGTAAAATCGTGCGAACCTGCGCGGTATTATCTTTGATGGCTTCTTCTTCGATGAGGCGGATAATGGAAAGTGCGAGTGATTCAATACCACGAATCGTGCCCTGACCATTGCAACGAGGGCAAGTAATACGGCTTGATTCGCCAAGCGATGGACGCAAGCGTTGTCTCGACATTTCTAACAATCCAAAACGAGAAATTCGCCCAATTTGAATACGGGCGCGATCCATCGCCAATGAATTTTTCAGGCGATCTTCGACTTCGCGCTGATTGCGTATAGGCGACATATCGATAAAATCAATGACGATTAAGCCACCGATATCACGTAAACGTAATTGTCTTGCGATTTCATTGGCCGCTTCGAGGTTAGTCATTAACGCAGTTTCTTCGATATCACCGCCTTTGGTTGATTTGGCGGAGTTGATATCAATGGAAACTAAGGCTTCAGTGTGATCAATGATCACAGAGCCACCCGAGGGTAAGCGCACCTCGCGTTGGAAGGCCGATTCAATTTGGCTTTCTAATTGAAAGCGTGTGAAGAGTGGTGTGTCATCTTTGAAGTATTTGACCCGACTCACAAAATCAGGGCGAATGAGTTTTAAATGTGCGACGACATCTTCATATACTTCTTCCTGATCAATGAGGATTTCATCCACGTCTTTACGCAAATAATCGCGTAAGGCACGAATGACCGCATTACCTTCCTGGTAAATGAGGAAGGAGGCTGGGCGCGTTGCCGCCGCCTTTTGAATGGCATCCCAGGTACGTAACAGGATTTCAAGGTCCCAATGCAATTCTTCTGAAGAGCGGCCGCCGCCAGCGGTCCTCACAATCACACCCATTTCATCAGGCACTTGCAGTGTGTTTAAGAGTTGGTGTAATTCATCACGCTCATCACCATCAATGCGTCGCGACACACCGCCAGCACGTGGATTATTCGGCATTAAGACGAGATAACAGCCAGGCAGTGAAATGAACGTGGTCAAGGCCGCGCCTTTATTGCCGCGTTCTTCTTTTTCGACTTGCACAATGAGTTCTTGCCCTTCTTCCAATACGTCATGAATGGAAGGTCTTCTGCCGGTATCGTTGTAGCTTGCTTTAAACGAGGAACGGGCAACTTCTTTCAAGGGAAGAAACCCGTGACGATCTTCACCGTAATCCACAAACGCAGCCTCGAGGCTTGGCTCGATACGAGTGACTTTACCTTTGTAAATATTTGATTGTTTTTGTTCTCGCGTCGCTGATTCGATAATCAGGTCATACAAGTATTGGCCGCTAGCCAAGGCGATTCGCAACTCTTCATTTTTATGAGTTGCATTAATAAGCATTCTATTCATTTATTATCATCCGCTAGAGTGCTTAACGAAACGGAATGAAAAGAGGCAGCCTATAGCAAGGGTTGAGCAATGGCTAAATAATCTGTCAAATCAGCAAGTTATGCTGTAAAGGTTTTATGGCCCCGCATAATGGTGCGGATAACTGTAGTAAAACCTTTTATCTTCTGCAAACCTATTTAGCGTCGTAATCAAATGAATTTTTACTATTCATTGCTCTTTATTTGTCTAATGCATAAATGCTATAAAGACGCTATTCTCTTCATCAGTATCGAAAACACGTATAATTCGTTAATTAATTTCCACTTTTTGACTGAATTTTTCAGTCAAATCAAAACCTTTTAAGGGTAAATTGGATATTACCAATAACGAGCTATTATATCAATTAAAATGCCAACGTGGCGGTTGTCCCAAAAGCCGAAGGCAAGCAAGTAAAGAGTGAAGCAATGAGCGAACACCATAAAACAAAGTCAACGAAATCCCCCGTTCAGGTAGTGACAATAACAGAGGCGAATGCAGGCCAGCGAATTGATAATTTCCTCTTGACCTATTTAAAAGGTTTACCCAAGTCACGCATTTATCGTTTACTGAGGAAGGGTGAGGTCCGCGTCAATATGAAGCGGATATCGCCATTTTATAAACTGTTGGAGGGAGACGCTGTTAGATTGCCGCCTGTTTACCTCCCCGAGAAGGCGGTCATGGCGAAACCCGCGCAAGACACCATACAGCTGCTGTTGGATCGCATCATTTATGAAGATGATGAGTTGCTAATTCTCAATAAACCCTCTGGGATGTCGGTGCATGCCGGGAGTACAGTCCGTGTCGGTGTCGTTGAAGCTCTAAGGCATGCCTTTCCCAAATTAAAGCAGCTTGAACTTGCACATCGTCTTGATGCGGAGACATCAGGCTGTCTTGTTCTCGCTAAAAAGAAACGTGTTCTGCGTGAATTGCATGCGTTGCTCCGCGAAGGCCAGATGATGAAGCTTTATTGGGCGCTAACGCAAGGGCGCTGGAAAAAAGCTGATTTGCGCGTCGATTTGCCGTTGCATAAGCATTATCGCGATGGCGGCAAACATTTGGTTGAGGTGCGGTATGAGGGGGGGAAGGCGGCGCTGACGCTATTTTCCATCCTAAAAGCGTTCAAAAATGCTACACTGGTAGAAGCAAAATTGATGACCGGACGTACCCATCAAATACGCGTCCATGCCGCTCAAAAAGGGCATCCGATTGCGGGTGATGATCGCTATGGTGATCTTGAGTTTAATAAAGCGGTCAGGAAAATGGGTGTTAAGCGGTTATTTTTGCATGCTAAATCCATTGATTTTACTTTGCCATCAAACGGCAAGCGTATTAGAGTAACGGCACCATTAGATGCTGAATTGGAAGCGGTCATAAGCAGATTTGATAACGATAAATCAGAGGCGAAGGGTGATGACAAGTAATCAAGACCAAGAAGATCAACAAGATCAACAAGACCAAATGAGTGGGATATCGCAACGCGGTATCTATTTGTTGCCGAATTTGTTCACTACCGCCGCTTTGTTTGCTGGATTTTATGCCATTGTCGCCGCGATGAAGGGTTTTTATGAAACGGCAGCCATTGCCATTTTTATTGGCATTATCGCCGATGGTCTCGATGGCCGTGTGGCACGTCTCACGCATACGCAAACTGCCTTTGGCGCGCAGTATGACAGTTTATCGGACATGGCGGCATTTGGTGTGGCGCCAGCGTTGGTGATGTACACCTGGACACTGGCGAGCCTTGGTAAATTTGGCTGGCTTGCCTCCTTTATATTTGCGGCTGCAACCGCGTTGCGGCTTGCGCGTTTTACATCGCAAGTGCATACCAAGCAACAGGATAAACGTTATTTTCAAGGCTTACCATGTCCCTCTGCGGCGGGGGTGCTCGCGAGTATTGTGTGGCTTGGCGCGAGTTATGATATTGATGGAACGGTGATTGCGATTCCAAGTGCGATTTTAACGGTATTCGTTGGCGCGCTGATGGTAAGTACCATACGCTATTATAGTTTTAAAAATATTGATTTTAAGGGACAGGTTCCCTTTGTGACGATCGTGCTTGCGGTTTTTCTTATCGCAGCTATCGCATTACAACCAGCTGAAATGCTTTTTATCCTGTTAACGGTTTACGTACTGTCAGGTCCTGCGATGACGTTGTGGCAGTTGCAAAAGATGCGTAAGCACCGTTTATTGGAACATATGCAAAAGAATAAGCAGGTAAAGTAAGGCCATCATCGCAAAACCAAATTTTATTTCCCCTTATAGTTAAAAATTGCTAATCTCCAGTGTGGTTAGAATTTTAAATTGGAGAGTAAAATGAAAAAAATGCAACGGATAATTGCTTCTTCTATGATGGCTGGTTTGATGTTAACAGGTATGACGGCCGCTAATGCGGGTTGGGTGGGTCAGCTATTTGGTTTTCAGCAAGCAGACCACTGTAAAGTAATGAATAACTCACATTGGACGGGTTCTGGCACCGCAAAAAATTCCGCAATGACATGTAATTACGAAGGCACTGGCGATGTGACAGGCTCTGCACCAAATTACGCCATTAAACTTCGTCTTACTAAATCGGGCGGCAGTATGTTGTGCGCTTTAAATACGATTGATGAAACCTTAAAAGGCACTTGTGTGAATAATGAAATTAAAGTGAATGAAACGCATGTCAGCTTAGATGGAAAACTTGAAAGCGAACATCAGGTGGAATTAACAGGTAAGTTGAGTATTGCTGGCGTGACTTACCATGTCAATGCTAATGCAACGCGATAATACTTAAGTCTGAGAGAAACTCGGCCGATAAGGCCGAGTTAGGTTGACCCCTGTTATTCCCGTGTAACTGGATACTAAGACGCATACGCGGGAATGAGCGGATGTTCGTTCTTAACATTCGGGCAAATTAACCGCGAGGCCGCCTTGTGAGGTTTCCTTGTAAATCGTCATCATGTCTTTACCCGTTTGTTTCATGGTGGCAATGACCTTATCAAGCGAGACGTAATGCTCCCCATCACCTAAAAGGGCAAGTCTTGCTGCATTGACTGCTTTGACCGCACCCATCGCATTTCGTTCAATGCAGGGAATTTGCACTAATCCATTAATGGGGTCACAAGTCAGTCCCAAGTGATGTTCCATCGCGATTTCAGCGGCATTTTCAATTTGATAAAGCGTGCCGCCCAAGACGGCGGTCAATGCGCCTGCTGCCATTGAGCAAGCGGTTCCTACTTCACCCTGACAACCAACTTCGGCGCCGGAAATGGATGCATTACGCTTGTAAAGGACGGCAATCGCACCTGCGGTCAAGAGAAAATCAATCGCCTCTTCTTCTTTTGCCCCTGGGTAAAACGAAAGATAATAATGTAAAACAGCTGGGACCACGCCCGCTGCACCATTTGTTGGGGCGGTTACAACGCGCCCGCCGGCAGCATTTTCCTCATTCACGGCGATAGCAAAAAGGTTGAGCCATTCCATGCTGTCGATATGCTCGTGTGATTTGGGTTTTCCTTTCGTCTGTAATTTTTTATAGAGCATGGGGGCGCGTCGTTTCAATTGCAGTCCACCGGGGAGTACCCCTTCAGTTTCACAGCCTTTCACGATGCATTGACGCATGACTTCTGAAATGCCCAGCAAGCGTTCGTTGACAATGGTTTCCGCCAGTAAGCTGCTTTCATTGGCAAGCATGAGGTCTTTGATGCTCATCTTATGCTGTTCACATAAAGCGAGTAGGGTTTTTGCTGAGGTAAAGGCGTAGGGGAAATGCGGTGTTCCAACTTGCTTAAGGTTGCTTGCGCCTGCTTCATCCAGGATGAAGCCGCCGCCGATTGAATAATAGACTTGGCTCGCTTGCACCGTTTGATCGTGATAAGCGATAAAGCGCATCCCATTCGTATGAAACGGTAGTAACTCTTTGAAATTATAGATAAAATCATTAATATAATCAAAGGCGATTGGCTGTGTTTGGTATAAATGGATCTTTTTTTCATCTATAATGGCTTCAGCGCGAGGTTTAATCCTATCGGGGTCGATGGTATCGGGTGCATTCCCCTCAAGGCCAAGCAGAATGGCGCAATCTGTTCCATGACCTTTGCCAGTAAAAGCGAGTGAACCAAAAATCTCAATTTGAAGACGGCTAACCTTTATAAGCTCCCCTTTTTGTGCGAGCGTTGCCACAAAGGCATGGGCTGCTTTCATTGGTCCTACGGTATGCGAGCTCGAGGGACCAATCCCGATAGAAAAGAGATCAAAGATACTGATCGACATCATAAACCTCACGTTTTTTACAGCCATGGCCGCTGAAGAAGTTTAGCGGGTAAGACCGAAGTACCCATTTTACCCTAAGAACGTTAAACTAGTTAACGACAAGATGCTGGGTTTGGTGTTAAAATTTGAATCAATTTTTAGTATGCTCAGATGATATACACCATGTTGATACAAATAAAGAATAACCTCTTTAATTCTCGGTTAGCAGCTGTGCTATTGCTTGGGTTTTCATCCGGGTTGCCGCTTGCATTGACGGGTCCTACCTTGCAAGCCTGGTTTACGGAAGCTGGCGTTGGTCTTGTGACCATCGGGGCAGTATCGCTCGTGGGGCTTCCTTATATTTTCAAATTCTTATGGGCGCCGCTCATGGACCGGTATTCTATTTTCCAGTTGGGCCGGCGGCATGGCTGGATTTTAGCGATGCAAGCAGGCCTTGTGGTGACACTATTTTTGTTGGCACAACTCGACCCTGCATCACAAACGCTTGAGATCGGTCTCATCGCATTAGCTATCGCTTTTTTCTCCGCTTCACAGGATGTGGCGGTAGATGCCTATCGAACCGATCTTTTGACTTCTGCGGAGCGTGGTTTGGGTGCTGCCTATTATGTCTTCGCTTATCGTGCAGCACTATTGGTGTCTGGCGGGCTCGCATTAGTGCTGGCCGATTTTATCGGTTGGAAGCTGACGTATGAACTGATGGCAATTTTAATCTTGTGTACCATGCTGCCGACTTACAAGGCGCCAGCGGTTAATGTTGTTGATGTTGGTACAACGGGCATGGTGGAAAGCTTTATCGTGCCGTTACGCGAATTATTACAGCGCGATAGAATAATTATTTTGCTTTGTTTTATTGTGTTTTATAAGTTTGGTGATGCGTTAGCACTTTCACTCATGACAACGTTTTTGTTACACGGTATTGGGTTCTCGCTTTCTGAAGTGGGACTTGCCTATAAGCTGGTTAGTTTTATTGCGACGATTAGCGGTGCCTTTGTCGGCGGCTATATTTTATTGCGCTCAAATTTATTTCGCGCGTTACTTTTGTTTGGCTTATTACAAGCCGGTTCAAATTTAATGTTTGTGGTGCTTGCGGTGGCAGGCAAGCATTTTTTCTTAATGGCGTCCGCCGTTTTCATTGAAAATTTCTGTAGCGGCTTAAGCACGGCTGCCTTTTTAGCGTTTTTAATGTCGCTTTGTAATCATCGTTACACAGCAGGGCAATATGCTTTATTGTCGGCTGTTGCTTCGCTTAGCAGGGTATTTATTGGCCCATTTGCAGGGCTTATGGTTGAACAGCTTGGTTGGGTTCAGTTTTATCTGTGGACTTTTGTGTTAAGTTTTCCTGGTATTGTGTTTCTAATCTTGCTTAAAGAGAAGGTATTATCTTATGCGCATGCAACAGTTAATTAGAACGTGGTCGGTTCGCATCGCACTCAGTGTTGTCACCCTATTGGTTTCAATAGCAATCCATGCTGAACCACTTTCAACGGATGAAGCGATCACGATAGATCGTATTCAGTTGGCAAGCCAGCAAATCGATTTATTAAAGGGACGGTTAAAGCAGAGCGAGCAAGAGTTAGGTGAGTTACAGCGACAGCAAGATCAACCGTATTCAACGATCGCACTTGAAAAGGCAAGCAAGAAATTGCTTGATAAAGCCTCGCTTGAAATGTCAGTCTCACGCTCTAATCTCGATAGTATTAACATTGAATTAGCGGATACACAACAAACTGTCAGTTGGTTGGATAAGAATATCCAGGAAATTGAAAATCAACTGAATGTCTTACATATCTTCGGTGTGAAGCTTAGTATTAATGAGTCGACCAATATTGCTGAACTAGCATCCGATTTAACGTATTTAGAAAAACTACAGTTGTTGGAAAAAAATAAAATCAAGTATTTAAAAAATTTGCAATCGACCGCTAATAACGTTTTGCTGCTTAAAAATGAAAGTTACACCAGATTAAATGCCGTATTAAAATCGCACCGCGTGTTGCACGTCAAACAAGAACAGGTAAAAGACGAGCTTGCTTATCAGGAGCAACAAAATTATTGGTTACAGCAAGTGAATGCCTCGTATTTACAGCTTGCTAGAATTGACCCCGCTTCTGATAAAGCGAAATACGCAGAAGTTGAGCGAGACATTTTTTATGCCAATGAACGCGCTAGTTTTGCCTACATTCAATCCTTAATTGCGCGCTATAAAGATCAAATTCAGCAAATGAAGGTTGCTATTTCAAAAGGAAATTCGATTAGCCTGTTGAATGAAATTAGCGATCAAATGACGATGCTTAATAAACAAATCGGCCGTTTGGATAAAGTCCTGAAAAGCAGGATGATGATACTTGATAAGCATGAGAAAGATTTAGCACCCAAAAAGCAATCCATTGAAAGTGTAAGGCTTTATCTTGAACGCTTGTCAGCATTAAAAGTCCAATATCAGGCATCAAATTATGCATTGCATGTTCTTTCAGAAGAGTTAACAAGTTTACACAGGGCGCTTGATTTTGCGCTAAAACGCGAACTTTCCTCAAGGCAAGGATTCCCAGCGTTCAGTGTGAAGGCCTTTAAGGATTTTGGAAAGGAACTCCTATTGGTGCCAGCACTGTCTTTCCAGGTCGTTAAGAGTTTAACGATTCAAGTGGCTAACAGTTTTTATACCGCTGATTACCTGGCATGGGTTTTATTTTTTCTTGCTGAAGCATTGCTTGCATTCAGCTTCTTTTTCTTACGCGCGTTTTTACAAGGTTTACTCGAGAAACCTGCTTTATGGCAAGAACAACTTAATTCGAAATGGCTGAGTTTACAGTGGCTGCGTCGCAGCTTGCTTGATATTTTTGTCATTGGCAATGTGATCGGTGCGTTGTATTTTTTTAACATATCGTTATCCAGTTTTATTTTCGTCATCTATTTTTCATTTGTATGGCTGACCGTTAAATCCATTATTACCATTGCAAGACTTTGCCTGGTTGAGACAACGCATGATGCCGCAGGGCATGATATGATGCTTTTCAGGCGATTAAAGTGGATTGCACTGATTGGCGGTGTCATTATCGCGATGACTATTTCCATTCATCAATTACCACTCATATTTGAGTTAAAATCACTTTGTGCCCGATTATTTTTATTCTATCTTTTGATTGTCTCCTTACAATTACTGCGTAGTTGTAATGTAGTACCTAATTTGATTCGTATGCGCATGGAATCGCAACACCCATATTTTGAGCGCAGCATGCGTCTTATTAGTATTCTAGTGCCACTGTTGCTTTTTGCTAACTCCATCATTGGCCTGATTGGCTATCTGAATTTAGTCATCGCTATTTCCTGGTATGAAGGTGTTTTTGTGCTGGTATTGATCGGTTATCTGATGTTACGTGGGCTACTGTCAGATGGCATGCTGCAACTTTCCAGTTTAATGATTCAGCACTTGAATAATGGATGGCTTTGGACGGAAGCCTTTCTAAAGCCGCTTGATAAAGTATTGCGGGTTGCTCTCTTTTTCATTGCGTTTGCAACACTTTTTATATTCTACGGCTGGGATAGACAATCAGTCATCGTTGAAAATCTAAATGTGCTTTTACATTATCAATTAATTACCGTTTTAAATTCGACTATTACGCCGATGCATCTTGCGGAGCTTACCGCGGTAGTTTCGTTGTTTTATTGGCTAGCGAAATGGATTAGGGAATTTGTTTATCGCTTCCTTTCTTCGCGCACCCAGGATATGGGCATTCGCAATAGCCTTGCCGTGTTGAGCCAATATTTTGTCATTGTCATGGGTATTTTCATTTCCTTGCACGTGCTTGGTATTAATTTGCGAGCGCTCACGTTTGTCGCAAGTGCGTTCGCGTTGGGTATTGGTTTAGGCTTGCGTGATCTTGCAAATAATTTCGCCTGCGGCTTTTTGTTATTACTTGAGCGGCCGGTTCGCGTCGGTGATATTGTGAATATCAATGGAACCGAAGGCGAAGTCCTTCATGTAGGTAGTCGCGCAGTGACCATTAGAACATGGGACCATATTGACATGCTTGTTCCTAATACCGAGATTTTTAATAAATCATTTACCAACTGGACAGCTAAAGACAATATTGTGCGCGCGGTGACTGAAATTAGAATTAGCCGTTACGATAATCCGCATCAAGTGCGCTTGATTATTCAAGAGGTATTAATTGAACATAAAGCGGTATTGAAAGACCCCGCACCAAATGTTTTTTTGAGAAGTTTAAGTGATACCTTAATGGAGTTTGAGATTCGATTTTATGTTAATATTTTCGAAGTGAAATCCAAAATAAGCGTCACGTCCGACATTTTGATGAAGATATGGGATGTATTCGAGCAGCATGGTATTAAACCACCATATCCGCAACATGAAGTGTTTTTACGTAGTGATAGCATTATCCCAACGGTTCATTTGCAGGATATTGCGTTTGATAAGAAGTTGATTTAAATTCAACGCCTAATTTTAAAATGGGTTTTTCTATGATGACTAGTGTGATTGAAACCGTTCGTCACGATTTGTTAGATCCTGCTGGATTAACTGATAATGAATTACAGCGCGTCATTCATCAGTTGGCAGGCCGTCGTATTGATTATGCAGATTTGTATTTTCAATCTGTTTATGCTGAATCCTGGTTGCTTGAAGATGGTATTATTAAAAACGGCAGCTTTGATATTGATCGCGGTGTGGGTGTACGCGCAGTCAGCGGTGAAAAATCAGGTTTTGCTTATGCGGATGATATTATGTTACCCGCGCTTTTGCAGGCGGCGAGTGCAGCTGGCAGTATTGTAAAACAGGGCAAGGAACTGTCGGTGAAAGCCTGGACTAAATTACCCGGGCATGCGCTTTATCTGCCGGTTAATCCGATATATTCATTTGCGGAAGAAGAAAAAGTTAAATTATTGCAGCGCGTTGATCGTTATATTCGTGATAAAGATTCGCGTGTCATTCAAGTGAGTGTGAGCCTTGCCGGCGAATATGATACGGTGATGGTGGTTGCAACGGATGGCAGTCTTGCTGCTGATATACGTCCCTTAGTCCGATTCAATGTCAGTTTGATTGTGGAGCAAAACGGTCGCCGTGAATCCGGTTATTCGGGTGGTGGTGGCCGATTTGATTACCACTATTTTATGCAAGATGACACGGCGTTTCAGTATGCTGATGAAGCATTACGTCAGGCGCTTATTAATCTTGAAGCACTTGATGCGCCAGCAGGACCCATGCAAGTGGTGCTAGGCCCCGGTTGGCCGGGTGTGCTCTTGCACGAAGCGGTTGGTCACGGTTTAGAAGGTGATTTTAATCGTAAAGGAATTTCTGCTTATAGCGGCCGCATGGGCCAACGTGTCGCAAGCGAACTTTGCACGATTGTGGATGATGGCACGCTTCCTAATCGTCGCGGATCACTTAATGTCGATGATGAAGGGGTTGCTACGCAGTATAATGTTCTCATTGAGAAAGGCAAACTGTGTCGTTACATGATGGATAAACGCAACGCGCGTTTGATGGGCGTGCAATCGACAGGTAATGGCCGACGTGAATCGTATGCGCATTTACCGATGCCACGCATGACAAATACCTACATGTTGCCAGGCGAATCAGATCCGAATGAAATTATTGCCTCCGTTAAGAAAGGACTGTACGCCGTTAATTTTGGCGGTGGTCAGGTTGATATTACGTCTGGCAAATTTGTCTTTTCAGCAAGCGAAGCTTATTTGATTGAGAATGGCAAAATTGGTGCCCCGGTCAAAGGTGCGACCCTGATTGGGAATGGACCTGATGTATTAACCAAAGTGTCAATGGTTGGTAACGATCTTAAATTGGATTCAGGTGTTGGCACTTGCGGTAAAGACGGTCAAAGCGTACCCGTTGGTGTTGGTCAACCAACTTTGCGTGTGGATGAATTAACAGTTGGCGGAACCAAATCATCATGAAGAATGACATTGAACAAGCAGTATTGAGTGAAACTCAATTAAACGAAGTTGCTTTTTTGGCATTGAACGAAGCAAAACGTTTGGGCGCACATCAAGCTGAAATTGATATCGCAGCAAATAAAGGCTTTTCGGTTGTCGCACGTTCAGGTGACGTTGAGACGGTTGAATATAATCAAGATAAAGTCATTGAAGTAACGGTATATTTTGGTAAACGTTCAGGGTCCGCCAGTCTTTCTGATGTGCGGCCAGAAGCGATCAAACAAGCCGTTGAAGCGGCGGTACATATCGCTAAATATACGGATGAAGATCCTGCCGCCGGGTTAGCGGATAAAGATGAATTGGCATTTAATTACCCTAAACTATCGCTTGCACATCATTGGCCGATCACCGTTGAGAAAGCGATTGAACTAGCTATTCAATGTGAGCGTGAAGCATTGCAACAAGATAAACGTATCATGAGCGCTGAATCAGTTTCTGTATCGACCGTTGATGCGTATAGTTTATATGCGAATAGTTTAGGTTTTATCGGCGGTTATCCTGAAACGCGACATGATATTAGTTGTGTACTCGTTGCAAAAGAGGGCGATGACATGCAGCGGGATTATAGTTATACAACGGCAGGGAACCCAACCCAATTAGAATCGATTTCTCATATTGCAAAAGAAGCCGCAGAGCGTGTCGTGAGGCGTTTAGGCGCAAAGCGAATTGCCACGGCCAAAGTGCCTGTTATATTTTATAATGAAGAAGCGCGCGGCTTATTAGGAAGTTTTGTTGCAGCAATATCAGGCGGTAATCTATATCGCAAAGCGTCATTCTTGTTAGACCATTTAAACAAATGCATCTTTCCTTCCTTTGTGCATCTACAGGAATTTCCCTTACTACCAGACGCCTTAGGTAGCGCGCCGTTTGATGCAGATGGCGTTGCAACCCGTGAGAATGTGTTTATTGACGGTGGAATTTTGCAATCGTATGCGCTTGGTGTTTATTCGGCGCGTAAACTCGGGATGAAAACAACGGCCAATGCAGGTGGTTTACATAATCTCACCATTCGTCCAGGCAATAAGGATTTGGCAGGCCTGTTAAAAACCATGGGTAAAGGATTGCTGATTACCGAAATGATGGGTAGCGGCGCAAATCTCGTGACGGGTGATTATTCGCGCGGCGCGGCCGGTTTTTGGGTTGAGCATGGTGAGATTCAGTATCCTGTGCATGAAATTACCGTGGCCGGGAAGTTGCAGGATATGTTCGCGCACATGGTGGACGTCGGCAGCGATGTCGATGTGCGCGGCAATATTCGTACGGGCTCTATTCTCATTGAAGAAATGATGGTGGCTGGTAGCTAATCATCACTGCTAACCGTGGGATAGCATCAGGCCAAGCTTCCTCAGGGCCCAGCCCCTTACTTTTTGCCACGTTCAAAAATTATTAAAAAAATATTATATATTAAATAATAACTTATCGTACTAGATGATAATAATTATCATTTGCATGTTAAGTGATTCCTTGTATAATAATGCCATACCAAAAAAGGCATGATCATGACAGACATCACTGAGGCTCCTCTTTATCATTCTAAAAAAACGTCCCTGGCAGCGCGCTACCAACCCTCTCTGCAAGTAAAAAGGCAGATAATGAAGCGCATACTGTGTGCTTCCCTGCGCGAATCGCTGCTTTCTTTCAACCTGAAAGGTGATTTATTATTTATTCCGTTGAAGCGCACGCAGCAAATGTTGGTGGCGACACACGTAAAAATAGCAAGTTTGAAACGTTTCATCATCAAAGGCGATATTTTATTAATTGTAAATAATGAAGTGAGTGAATTAAAAGAAGTCGATCATTTGCTTCGACTAATTCAGCCAGAATTAAAAGGTGAGCAGTGGACAGCCCTTGTCAGTGAAATTAAAAATAGTATGATCAATGCAACGCTTGCGGCGAGATATACGGCAAATATAAATCGAAAGCTCGCTAATGAGATTATAAACTCAAATTCACCGACACTTTACGATTACATTGCTGCTAACTATGATAGGAAAGCGCGATATGTTTTCTTCGAACAATGGGCGACACGCGGCCATCCTGATCACCCTTGTCATAAGACGAAATTAGGTTTTACCGCGAAACAAGTTTTGCAATACTCACCTGAATTTAAGCAGCTTGTTCAGTTATCTTTGGCCGCCATTGCTATTGATTGTGTTCATATTGAAAGTGAACAAATCGAATTTAATTATCAGCAGTGGTTTGCTCGCCATTTCAAAGCGCAGTGGGTGACATTTCAATTGAAGATGCAGGAAATGGGCTTCAATGCGGCGGATTATATTCCATTTTTCATGCATCCCTGGCAGCGTGATCATCAAATTAAAAAATATTTTTCAACACTTTTAGCTAATCGTCAGTTGATTATCTTCAGTGGTGTGGGTATTTCGGCGCATCCCAGTTTGTCCTTTAGGACCTTAGTTCCTGTCGATGCACTATCTCAACCGCAACTTAAATTACCCGTTGCCGTGCAAGCAACCAGTGCGATACGGACGGTATCAGCCATCTCTGTGCATAATGGACCAAAAATAAGCCGCATTTTAAAATCAATCATTGCTCGGGAAAAATGTTTTGAAAGCAGTTTTTATATTGCATCTGAGGTGTGTGCGTTACATGTCATTGGTTTTCCAGCGGATATATCAAAAAACTTATCGATGATTTATAGGGAAAACATTCTCGAAAACCTAAAAGAAACGCAGTTACCTATTGTGGCGGCGGCCTTATTTGAATTAACACCGAATAAGCGCCAAGCATTTTTTATTGAAATCATGCACGCCGCCGTTGGCGATGCGCTTTCTGAGGCCGTGCAATATTTTTCAGTGTACGCAGGTATCGTGATTAACGGCTATCTTGGTTTATTCTTGCTGTATGGTATTTCACTTGAGGGGCATCAGCAAAACACGACGATGATTTTTGAAAATTATAAACCAATCGCACTTTGTTCACGTGATTTTGGTGGGATGAAAGTGGATTTGGCCATATTAAATAGTACGCAGTATGCTTATGAGGCACATCCGGAATCATCAACCATTACTAAAGAGAAAGACGAGGCGGCAAATACCTTTATCCACACCGTGATGCAATACCATTTAGGTGAACTGGTGACATTACTTGCTGAGCATTATCAGGTTAAAGAAGCCATGTTTTGGCAAGTGGTTAAAGATCAGGTTGAAGCCTGTTTCCTGCGATTAAAAGACAGAATAGATCCGGCACGGTATGCAGAAGAATATCAACGCATAATGCACGCTGATTGGCGGGTAAAAGGCTTGATGCGTATGCGATTAAATGATGCGACGCATCACAATATTAATATTACGGTTGAAAATCCATTGCGAATAGGTTGAATTTGAATACGCAGTTAAGC
>Ga0155585_1095_pt1 | contig 16564 bp, 17 predicted proteins | sample RifCSPhighO2_12_FD_107242 | JGI IMG/M metagenome (GOLD analysis project Ga0155585, IMG submission 107242) | Gammaproteobacteria bacterium RIFCSPHIGHO2_12_FULL_43_28 | reverse complement strand
AATTTTCGGATTGTCATGCCAGCCGCACGCTTTTTGTGCGAGGTGGCATCCAGAAAATGTTCAAAAATATGAGAGATAAACTTGGCTGGCATGAGAGTTTTTTTAGAAAAACCTGGATGCCAGCTGAAAGCACGCTGGCATGACAGAGATGCTGAAAGCACGCTGGCATGACAAGTGGGCTTACGCAGGAAGCTTCACACCAATTTCATGCGGAATGCCATCTTTCTCATTCGCCACAAACATGATGCCTTGCCAGTCAATCAACGCGGGTTGATTTTTTGTTTCATCCAGGACAAGGTCAACAATACCAGCGACGGTTGTTTTATCGGTATTACTGCTATCTTCTAAAACATCATACGTTTCTAAATAAAGACGATTTGTTTGCCAACCAAGCTTGACTGGTTCATCAATGATTTCAATGGGAACGCCACGCGTAATGGTTGGGTAAAATTCCTCGATATCGGCTTCATACATACGAATACAACCGAAACTTGCGCGTCGACCAACACTTTCCGGGAAAATCGTACTGTGGATGAGATACGTTGGAATACTCATGTAAATTGCATACGTTCCAAGCGGGTTATCAGGCCCTGGCGGCATGATTTTTGGTAAATTAACACCTTGTTCTCGATTAAAATCAATGATGTCTTGCGGTGGATACCAGTAAGGGTTCGTCGCTTTTCTGGTGACAACCGCTTTTTGCATGGGAATATTTTTTCCAACTTTGCCAATACCAATGGGATAAGTCAGCACTTCATTACTTCCTTTCGGGAAATAATACATACGCATTTCTGGTAAATTAACGACGATACCGGCCCGTGTATGATTAGGTAAAAGATGCCTGGTCGGAATTTGTAAGGTGGTTTCAGACTTAAAAAGATTGGATGGGTGATATTGCGGATTAGCTTTTTGAATCGCGTTAAAACCAATATCGTATCGATAAGCAATCTTCGAAATATTGTCGCGTGTTGTCGCTGACTCGTATTGAATGTCCCCGATGATATCGTTATTTGCAGGCGGTAAATGATAAGTTGCCGCAAAAGTCTGTGTTGATCCTAGCAAAAGAAAAAGTGAAGCGAGCTTCCCCAATTTTTTCATCGTCTTTCCTTACTTAATTTTATATGCCGGGCATATTGCCCGGCTTTTAGTTTTAGCTTACTAAAAAGGGTGAATGGTTTAACCAATAACGATCAGGATAATAAGCCACAATCATGGTTTTGTCTTTAATCGTATTAATAATTGGTTTGATCAAATCAGTGCTGACAGCAGGACAACCCCAGCTTCGCCCAATGTAGCCGTTTTTCTTAATATTAGCAGTATTTACATACCATGCACCATGAATCACCACATTGCGTCGAAAAGCATTGTCATTCACGCCGCGTTCTAATCCTTTTAAACGAATGGCGAGTCCTTTGCCGCCAATATAAGGGCTGTCATCGGTGACGAAAACACCAATGCTGGATTTTAAACTGCCTGGGCTATTTGAAAAGGAGGTTGCATTCACAGCGCCGCTGTTTTTGCCATGCGAAACGTACGTATTGAATAATGCCTTGCCATTTCGCAGATCAAAAACCCATAAACGTTTTTCAGTGGATGGTCTTGAATAATCGATGACGGTAAGTAGGGGTTTTGCAACAAGGCCTTTCTTTTGTGCATTGGCGTACGCGAGAAGGCTTAAGTGCAGTACTTTGGTATCAATGGCGTGATTTCTGGTCGAAATCAGTTGGGTTTCATTGCTGACCCAGCTTTTGGAAGTGCGCGGACTGGTTGCTATTGTATTCTTACTTACTGAATAAAAAGGCAAACTGAAGCCATAAATACCCAATAACAGGGTAAAAAAGAAAGTTGTTTTTAATTTCATTATGTTATCTCACTCTATATTCAAAGTTAGTCCTAAGTCATTGTTTTAAGTATCATTCCCCTTAGGCAATCCTTTGAACGATCTGTGAGGGGGAGATCTATATTTATACAATATGGACCCGTTTGTCAAATCGAATGGGCCTCTTGCCACGCATGGAAGTTCGCCCCTAAACAGGGTATAGTTTGACGGTTATTGCGTTTACTTAACTTATTGGGACGGTTAACACCATGAAGTCACAGGATAAAGTCCGTGTCGCCGTGCTTTTTGGAGGGCGGTCAGCGGAACATGAAATTTCCCTGCAATCCGCTGCCAACGTGATCCAATATCTCGATAAATCGCGTTATGAAGTGGTGCCCATTGGTATTAGTAAGCAAGGTCACTGGTTTTTAGGATATGAACTCCTCAAGCAGCATATTGATGAAAAAGAAAAATCCAAGTTATTGGCCGAAGCAAATACCTGGTTTACGCCCGAATGGATCAGTAAACCGGTCGTACAGCACCAACCGAATGAAATCATTAAACGTCATGGCGCATTATTTGATGTGGTCTTTCCTGCCGTGCATGGTAGCTTTTGTGAAGATGGCACGCTGCAAGGATTATTGGAATTAGCAAACTTACCCTACGTCGGTTGTGGTGTTTTAGCATCCTCAATCGGAATGGATAAAGATATTTCTAAACGATTGGCGAGTCTTGCTGGCGTGAATGTCGCGCCTTATGTGGCGATTAAGTTTGGTGAATGGCAACAACGCGCGAAAAATTATCTGCAACAAATCGAAGAAGAGCTTACGTATCCACTTTTTGTTAAACCCGCCAATACAGGATCAAGTATTGGGATTAGCAAAGTGAAAGCGCGTGATGGTCTGGAAGCGGCAATCACAGAAGCTTTTCGTTTTGATACCAAGATTTTAATTGAGCAGGGCATTCATGCCGCTGAAATTGAGCTTGCTGTTTTGGAATCATTAATACCCGGTAAGGAACCTATCGTGAGCATTCCTGGTGAGATACGATCACGACATGATTTTTATTCTTACGACGCTAAATATCTAGATGAGAATGGAGCAGAATTACTTATCCCCGCGCCCATCAGTGACAAAATTGCCGAGCAAGCAAAAACAATCGCGAAAAACATATTTGCCGCACTAGAGTGCGAGGGCATGGCCCGTGTTGATTTATTTCTTGATAAGACGAATGGCGAACTTTATTTTAATGAAATTAATACCATTCCTGGTTTTACCAAAATTAGTATGTATCCAAAATTGCTAGCCGCCTCTGGCATTGATTATCAAGCGCTGCTTACCCATTTAATTGAACTTGCCATGAATAAATATAAATTTAAGAGCAAAATAAAAAGAAGCTATACAGATTAAAATTATTAACACACACGCTAGCATCTCATTATGAAAAGACTACTATGCTTTTTAGTCGGTATCGCTTGCTTTCTATCTTTTGTAAAAGAAATTCCGGCGAAAGAAGCACTGACACTCACTTTACAAGATGCGATTGCGCTCGCCGTGCGTGATAATCCTAATGTACAACAAACCAAATTAAGTTATCTTTCGCAAAAATATCATTTGTATGTTGAACATTGGGAGTTTTACCCGCACTATGCTTTTCAGGCAACGGCAACGCGCGGCCAGGATGGCATTGATAAGGATGTGTTTACCGGTAGTAATAATTATACGATACAACCGGGCGCCTCGCTTGTCACACCCATCGGCACTAAAGTCGCCTTAACGTCAATGAATATCCAGGCGGGAAATTTTAAACCGGGCTTGTCATTGCAAGTGCTGCAACCATTGATGCGCGGCTTTGGCAAGGCGGTGGTGGAAGCGGCTTTAAATGATGCGAAAGATAGTGAAAAAACGTCACGCTTAAGCATTGAAGGTACGCTGCGGGGGACGGTAACCGCTGTTATTAACGCTTATCTTGATGTTGTTAATGCCGAGCGCACGGTTGTGATTGATCAGGAAGCCTTAAAGCGCGCAGAAAAATCGGTTCAACAAACAACATTGTATATTAAAGCAGGGCATTTGCCTGGAAATGAATTGATTACGGTGCGAGCAAACGTCGCCAGTGCGAAAACGCAATTAGAAAATGATAAGAATAATCTATTGCAATCACGCTATGCGTTATTAAAAGCGATAGGGGTTGATCCTGATATACCGGTTACATTTTCTGCGCTTGATGTTGCAACACTAATCAAAGCGTATTCATTGCCCCCCATACAACGCGTGAAGACACTCACATTAGAAAATGATACTCAATATCAAACAGATCAAATTCTCTTGTCAGGATCAACGTCACGTGCGCTTCTGATAGCAAAAGATAATGCGCGTTGGCGATTGGATGTGACCGCAACCGCTTCGGCGGGTAGTCGTGAAAGTAATAATACTCGTCTGCGAAATTTATTTAACAAGGATAATCAAGAAGAAAGTATCGTTGTGGCATTAGAAGTGCCGATTAACGATCAAGCGGCAAAAGCGGCCATTGTTAATGCGGAGATTGCCATTAAAAATGCAAAGATTGGATTAAAGCAAGAAAAATGGGAAAAAGAAACAAACGCGATCAATGGTTGGAATCGGGTGGTAAGCGCAAAGCGCGCTTATGCTTATGCAACTGATGCTGAGCAATTACAAGAGAAAACGTATAATGTCAGTTACAAAAAATATTTACATGGTTTAATTGACGGCTTGGAATTGCAAACCGCCCAGCTACAACTGATAGACGCGCAGCAAACCTTATTAAGTGCGAAGCTTACGTATTTAAAAGCATTGGTCGATTTGGATTTTTTGACGGGACAGACACTAAAAACATGGAACGTTGAGGTGAGGTTATAAATGAATCGTTATAGAATTGTACTCCTCATCCTGGCGATGAGTTTGTTACAAGCATGTTCACCATCGCATGAAAAAAAGAGCGAACGAACTATTCACGTCGAATCTCAAGTATTAATTGATACGTTATTTTATTCAGGAACGATACAACCCCTAGCGGCAACGATTATCTCAAGCCCGGTTGATGGTGTCATTACGGGTACTTTTTTTCAGTACGGCGATGATGTTAATGCCAATCAATTAATTTTTACTATCTCTTCCACAAAATTTTTATCAGACTACAAAGCTGCTTTGATGCAATACGTGAAAGCGAAAAGTGAATTTAATAATTCACAGTCACAATTAGCGGAAGCCGATTTTTTGCATCATAATGAATTAATTTCTGATGATGATTATAAAATGCGGCAAGCAAACTTTTATGCGAGCAGGCTCGCTTTCGTGCAAGCAAAAGATGCGCTTTCAACCTTGATGCAGCAACTGGAAATAAAAGATATTGATCTCAATAAACTTAGCATCGCTGACATTGATAAAATTACAGAAGCCATGCGTTTCAAATTTGATTCGGAACAATTACGTATTGTCACGCCAGCGCAAGGTGTTATCCTATCCGCCAGTAAAAATGAAGAAGAAACAAAAAAATTAGCGCAAGGTGATAGTATCAAACAAGGCGATGTGCTCGCATTGATTGGTGATATGCAAGGCTTGTCCGTTCGCATTAGAGTAAATGAAATCACCGTCAATCAATTAAAGCGTGGACAAAAAGTAAAAGTGACTGGTATCGCTTTTCCTAATGATATTTTGCAGGGCGAGATTAAACAAGTTGATCGCCAGGGCGAAACGGCAAACGGTGGGTTACCAACCTTCCCCGTGGATATTATCGTGCCGCATTTAACGAAGGCACAGCGGGCGTTAATTCACGTGGGAATGAGCGCAAAAGTTGAAATCGATATTAGTAAGCCAGCACGCACGATGATTCCTGTTTTTGCCATTGTCGAGCGAAGCGGGCAATACTATGTAAACATACTCGATGCAAAAACAAAAAAAACTCATGAAGCATTGGTGAGAACAGGTGAGACGACACCTAATGCCGTTGAAGTATTGGCAGGTTTGCAGCCAGGAGATACCATTGTCATCCCTCATTGATTTAGAGCACGTTACTAAAGTTTATCCTCTCGGTGATAACGCTTACGTTGCACTAAAAGAAGTCAATTTTAAAATGGCAAGCGGCGAGATGGCAGCCATTGTCGGTGCCTCTGGTTCTGGTAAATCAACGCTCATGAATATTATTGGTTTTCTTGATTACTGCACCGAAGGGAAATATTATTTCGACGGACAAGATGTCTCACATCTTGCTGAGAATGAACTTGCCATGATAAGAAACACAAAAATTGGTTTTATCTTCCAATCGTTTTTCTTATTAGCAAGATCGACCGCATTGCAAAATGTAATGCTGCCGCTTTTTTATCGCGGTGTTTCGCGCGATAAAGCAGCGGAACGTGCGATGATGATGCTTGATAAGGTGGGGCTAGCGCATTTGGCGCAACATCGACCCAATCAGCTTTCGGGTGGTCAGCAACAGCGCGTTGCCATTGCAAGAGCGCTCGTTGGTGGCCCTGCGCTTATTTTAGCGGATGAACCAACCGGTGCACTGGATTCACGAACAGGAAAAGAAGTGATGGATTTATTACTTCAATTAAATCACGATGACAAGCGAACTATTTTAATTATCACCCATGATAACGAAGTGAGTAAGCGTTGTGAGCGCATTGTGACAATTAAAGACGGAAATATTGTTTAAGCAAAACCTAAGGAGCTAACATGTCGATGAAAGAAGCTGGTTTCAAATGGGATGATCCGTTGCTATTAGAAGATCAATTAACAGAAGAAGAGCGGATGGTTCGTGATTCTGTCCATGATTTTGCGCAGACAAGGTTGCAACCAGGCGTACAAAAAGCATTTCGTGAAGAATCATACGACCCAACTTTAATGCGAGCGATGGGGGATGCGGGAATTTTGGGCGCAACCATTCATGGCTACGGTTGTGCGGGTGTTAATTATGTTTCTTACGGATTAATCATGCGTGAACTTGAACGCGTTGATTCGGGATATCGCTCACTCGCAAGCGTGCAATCCAGTTTAAGCATGCACGCTATTTATGCGTACGGCAGCGAAGAACAAAAGCAAAAATTTCTTCCTGGCATGGCGAGAGGTGAATTAATCGGTTGCTTTGGATTAACTGAACCTAATTATGGTTCAGATCCAGCTGGTATGGACACGCGTGCAAAAGCAGTTGATGGCGGCTATCTTTTAAAGGGTAGTAAAATGTGGATTACCAATTCACCGGTGGCGGATGTTTTGGTGGTATGGGCAAAAAATGAAGCGGGTCGAATTCGCGGATATGTTCTTGAAAAAGGCATGAAAGGATTAAGCGCGCCGGTGATGCATGGCAAATTAAGTTTGCGCGTGTCCATCACGGGTGAAATTATTATGGATGATGTGTTTGTGCCGGCAGAAAATGAATTGCCAAACGCAGATGGTTTATCCGGACCTTTAGGCTGTTTAGACAATGCGCGTTATGGTATTTCCTGGGGCGCGCTTGGTGCCGCGGAATTTTGCTGGCACGCCGCACGCACGTACGCACTCGATCGAAAACAGTTTGGTCATCCAATCGCTGCTGATCAATTAATTCAATTAAAACTCGCTAACATGCAAACGAATATTACCCTTGGCTTGCAAGGTTGTTTGCGCTTAGGACGTTTAAAAGATGAAGGTCGTGTTGATACCCCAATGATCTCGATGATGAAACGTTTTTCAACGGTTGCAGCGCTTGATATTGCACGTGAAGCGCGCGATATTCATGGTGGCAATGGCATCATGGAAGAGTTCCACGTGATTCGTCATATGCTTAATCTTGAAACGGTAAAGACGTATGAAGGGACCGCTGATATCCACGCATTGATTTTAGGTCGTGCGCAAACGGGGATACAAGCGTTTATGCCATTGGGGAATCCTACGCGTAGCAGCAAAAAATAAAGCAAGGTGGTGGATTAGATGCGTATTGCGCATCTAATCCACCTCACTAATCATCCATACTAATCCGCAACGTGGCAGCCAGTGCGAATGGTAATAGTGTGATTGTAAATGCGGTCAAACCCGCCAGAAAAGAAAGCGCGCCCGCGATTGAAAAGCCCGCTTGTGATTGTTGCACCATATTGACACCAAAAATTAAAACCGGTGTGACAAGTGGTAGAATCAATAATCCCAGCAACGTACCTTGTTGTCTTAAACCAAGCGTTAAGGCAACGCATAAACTTCCAATCAAGGTAAGCATAGGCGTGCCCAATAATAGACTAATACATAACGTGATAATTGTTTGCGGCGTAAAATGAAATAGCAAACCAATCAGCGGTGTTAATAAAATTAAAGGAAGTTGTGTTGCCACCCAAAGCGCGCCCAGTTTAATCAGCATCACGAGTGGCAATGGTAAGGGACTCAATAATAATTGTTCTAAGTTGCCATCTTCAAGGTCGGCATAAAAAATCGTTTCGACGGATAATAAACTCGCGAGTAATGCCGCAATCCAAACGCCACCCGGAACATAGCGTTGTAAAAATGCGGGATCCGGCGTAAACGCGAGTGGAAATAAGGTAATGACAATCACAAAAAATCCTAATGGATAAAGCCATTCTTGTGAGCGCCGCCACAGCAATACTAATTCAATGTTAAATAACCACCCGGCCGTTTTTAACATGCAGTCAATCTCAAGGTTTTGATTTCGATTTCTTTAAACGGAATGGATTGATGCGAGCTCATCACACAAATACCGCCATCATTCACGTGTGCTTCAAGCAGTTGCATGACCATGGCTTGTGTTGCAGCATCAAGCGATGTCAGTGGCTCGTCTAAAATCCAGAGTGGTTTTCTAAAAAGCAGTAGTCGTGCTAAGGCAAGGCGGCGTTTTTGTCCGGCGGATAATTGTTTTGCCAGTTTCGTGCGCTGATTTTCTAATTGCAAGCGGGAGAGTGTCTCTGAAAGTCGTTCCGATGCGATTGAAGCTAACGCGAGATGACTAGCTAATTGTAAATTTTCAAGCACCGTCAAACCCAATTTAATCCCGTTGGTATGACCAATATAATGGATTTCTCTCGCGTAAGATTCACGTTGTTGCTGGATGGCGATGTTTTGCCAATGAATTTCGCCGCTGCTCGGTGTGATGAGCCCCGCTAAGAGTTGCAGTAGGGTCGATTTGCCAACCCCATTCGGTCCCTCGATCAATAATAAATTGCCCGCTGTGATCTCGAAAGAAAGGTGGGCAAAGAGACGTTGTTGCTCTCGATCGCAGCAGAGATCCATGACGTTTAAAACTGAATTCTTATTGAAATGCATGAGTCTACTATGGGTCGCGTTTTGTGAGGTTGGGTTCTCTGTTGATTCTAAAGGAATCAATAGGCAGTGGCAAACAGCCGTGTGTCGAAGTGGCCTTTGTCAATAATTGCGCCAGGGTCTTGTTACTGGCCACGCTCCCAGCTACAATGGCGTCCTTTTTATAGATCTATGAGAAATTAGTGGAGACTCAATTCATGTCACTAACAACCGCCGATACGGCGCAAATCGTCAAGCAGTTTGGTAAAGACCAAGGCGATACCGGCAGAACAGAAGTGCAAATTGCCCTTTTGACCGCAAGAATCGAAAGGTTAACTGCGCATTTAAAACAACATAATCATGATTTTCATACGCGCTACGGTTTGATGAAGCTTGTTAGCAAACGCCGTAGATTGATGAATTATTTAAAGAATAGTGACTTACCACGTTACCAGTCTGTTATTCAGGCATTGGACGTTCGAGGTTAATGACTCGATTTTGAAGTGTTATTTAGATCAGACAGCATACAAGTATGTTGTCTGAGCGGATAGATGTCCCTCCCTTGTTTTGATAGATGACTCTAGCAACTTCTTGTTAATGTTCACCTTTTTTCAACGGCGGAGCCTTAAACTTACTAGCAGGTGATAATTTGACAGCCATTAAAAAGACATTCCGTTATGGTGACCATAACGTAACCCTGGAAACAGGTGCTATAGCCCGCCAAGCGACCGCCGCGGTTGTGGTGACCATGGATGATACCGTTGTTCTCGTGACAGTGGTTGCTCAGGACAGCGCAGCAGAGCGTGATTTTTTCCCCTTGACCGTGAATTATCAAGAACGCTCTTACGCCGCCGGCCGCGTGCCTGGTGGTTATTTCAAACGTGAAGGCAGGCCTGGCGAAAATGAGACCTTGACCTCACGTTTAATCGACCGCCCATTGCGTCCATTGTTCCCTAAAGGGTTCAATTGCGAAGTGCAAGTCATCGCAACGGTATTATCCATGAATCCAGAAGTTAATCCTGATATCCCAGCGTTGCTCGGTGCATCAGCAGCGGTCGCACTTTCTGGCATGCCAGTGAGCAGCCACCTTGCGGCAGCGCGTGTTGGTTATCTGGATGGTCAATATATACTAAATCCAACCCGTACCCAGTTAGAAACCTCACAGTTAGACATGGTGGTGGCGGGAACAGAAAATGCCGTGTTGATGGTTGAGTCTGAAGCGAAAGAATTATCAGAAGCCACCATGCTGGGCGCAGTTATGTTTGCTCACCGCGAAATGCAGGCAGCGATCAAGGCAATTAAAGAACTGGCTGATGAAACGGGCACGGTGGTGACCGATTGGCAAGCGCCAGCCGTAGCACCAGCTTTTGAGGCAGACGTGTCAGCGCTTTGCAAAGCGGACATTGAGCAAGCTTACCAAATTAAAGACAAACAAGAACGAGCCGATGCGCTGGTTGAAGCGCGTGAGCGTGTGCAGGAGAAGATGCTCGCTAAGAATGAAGGCAATGAAAATGATGCGATCATCACGCGAGAAACCAATGCTATTTTCTCAAAACTTGAATATAGCATTGTTCGCAGCCGCATTTTACAAGGCTTACCACGTATCGATGGCCGTGATACCAAAACGGTAAGACCCATTAGTATTCAAACCGGTTTCTTACCACGTACGCATGGTTCCGCCCTGTTTACGCGCGGTGAAACCCAGGCGATCGTTGTTGCAACGCTTGGTACCGAACGTGATGCGCAAACCATCGATGCCCTTCAAGGTGAACGCAAAGAAACCTTCATGCTGCATTATAACTTTCCTCCGTACTCTGTGGGCGAAGTTGGCATGGTGGGCAGTCCTAAGCGTCGTGAAATTGGTCATGGTAACTTGGCAAAGCGCGGTATTGTGGCTGTGCTGCCAGAGCAAAAAGATTTTTCCTACGTGTTACGCGTTGTTTCTGAAATTACCGAATCTAATGGTTCCAGTTCAATGGCAACTGTTTGTGGTACCAGCCTTGCATTAATGGATGCGGGTGTGCCAATTAAGAAACATGTTGCAGGGGTTGCGATGGGTCTAGTGAAAGAAGCTGACCAATATGCTGTGCTTACCGATATTTTAGGTGATGAAGATCACTTGGGCGACATGGACTTTAAAGTAGCCGGTACAGAATCTGGTGTGACGGCATTACAAATGGATATCAAGATTGATGGTATTACCGAAGCAATTATGCAGCGTGCGCTAGACCAAGCTAAAGATGGACGCTTGCATATTCTTGGTATCATGAATCAAGGCCTTAATACGCCACGTCAAGAAATGTCGGCTTATGCACCACGTATTTTAACCATGCGCATCCCAACGGATAAAATCCGTGATGTGATTGGCAAGGGTGGTGTGACTATTCGTGCATTAACAGAAGAAACGGGTACCGTGGTTGATATTAGTGATGACGGTCAAGTAAAAGTAGCTGCGGCTGATCTTGCTGCATGCGAAGAAGCAATTAGACGCATTGAGCGTTTAACAGCCGATGTTCAAATCGGCGCTATCTACGAAGGAACGGTCACCAAGTTAATGGACTTTGGTGCACTCGTTAATATTCTGCCAGGCAAGCAAGGCCTTGTGCATATTTCTCAAATTTCACACGAACGTGTTGCCCAGGTCGCAGACAAATTATCTGAAGGCCAGGTGGTCCGAGTGAAAGTACTTGAGGTTGACCGCCAGGGACGCATCCGTTTGAGCATGAAAGAAGTCGTCACGACTAACGCACCAAACGTGGAGTAAATACTGCTTGGCGTTATCCACATGAGGTAGGTTGGGCTGAGCAAAGCGAAGCCCAACTTAAAACGTATACCTCAACCCTACCAAACACGCATTTACCGTCGGTGATTTATTTTGTGTTTCACTGAAAGTTGTTATTTTTTTATGACTGCTAATATGTGCGTATGTAAAAATAACAGCGAGATGCTGGTTACTTGGCAAAGCAATGCCGATGGCGTATAGAGGTGCGATTTGGGTTTGATTGGGTTGAGCATCAAAGCCTGTTATATGCACGGTTTGGCGTAAACCGCCGGCTTTTCCAAAGAGATCAAACTGAGTGAAGTGGTACTGCAACAACATTAAAAATTCGAGCGTGCTGGAGCGCACTTCTGTTTCATTGGTCGGGTAGTGATAAATTTCTTCGCCGTAATGACCATACCCTATATCAAGTCCAATCCCTAAATAAGGGAACAAATCATGATTGTATCCCACCCCAAAACGCGATGAATTAGGTGCTGGCTTAGACGATGTGCTGTTGGCACCGACGGCCGCGGCATTTGGCAGGCCCGTTTGTCTTGCACTTCCGCCATCAACGGTGACGTAAATCCCATTGCGTGCAAAAACATTTTGTCCCAACAGCATGAGTGCCGCCGTCAAAAGCATTATTCGTAACTTTAGTGACCGCTTCATTAAAACATATACCCTAGACTGAAGGTTGAGACGAGATTGATGCCCTGATTGGGATGGAAAATGCCTGCGTTGCAATAATGCATAAATTTAAGATTAAGATCTATGCTGCCAATTTCCATGCCTGTTTCAAACGTCGATTGAAAAGCAAAATGTGCGCCCTGTGAGCGATTTCCAAGCTCTTCGGCGGAGAGAAAAGCGGGCCCAAAGGTCACTTGTAAATAGGGGCGCTTCTGATAAAAGAGCGGATCAGCAAAGTAGGCGCGCATCGCGAGCGAAAGTGCCGCCGTGGTCAAGCGTTTGTGCTCATCCGTTTTCGCACGAATATGAGCAAGCGTGCCATCAATTGATGCAATAAGTGTTTCATCTATATTAGGAAATTTATAGAGCTTCCCCGAGATGACGATGCCTTGGTTACGGTAATTTTGATCGATTTCTTTTCCAAATCCATAACCGACAGCGATTTCATGCTGCCAGGCGTGCGCCTGGTTTAAGCCGCCAAGACTTAAGAGTGAAACACCGACCAGCTTTATATAATACATTGATTTATTGTTATATTTTGAGTAGATAACCATCGCCTTGCCCTAACACTTTGATAGCCACTAAATATAACGCATTTGCTCCCTAGTCGAGAGTTTTTTCTCAGCTAGCTCTGTACACGACAAAATTTAAAATTGCCCGTTCATGCTTCGAGACGGCGCAAAAAACGCGCTCGCGCATCCTGAGCTTGTCGAAGGACTCAGCACGAACGGGTTCTAAATATGCGCATTAACTGGCCGTTCGCCCTGAGGAGGCGCGTTTTTTGCGCCGTCTCGAAGGGTGAATGTCTAGTATGTATTTTTTGTACAGGGATCAGCTAGCAATAAATTGACAACCCCCGCATATCTCACTAAGATAAGCCCCCTCTAGAGAAGCTTTTGCAGGATTTATAGATTATGAAAAGAACATTCCAACCCAGCGAATTGAAAAAGAAACGAACCCATGGATTCCGTGCCCGTATGGCGACCAAAAATGGCCGTGCTGTATTAAGCCGACGACGTGCGAAAGGTCGTAAGCGCTTAGCTGTTTAATCCTTTTAATGCAGTTTGTTTTTTCGTACCAACACAGGTTAGTTGAGAAGCAAGCGTTTGATTACGTCTTTGCGAAGCCTTCTAAAGTGAAGCATAAATGGTTGCTTGCTCTCAGCCGATCCAATCAACGTCCCCTTGCCCGACTCGGTGTCATTGTCGCGAAAGCCCGTGTCCGTCGTGCCGTCGATAGAAATCGAATCAAGCGGGTCATTCGGGAAAGCTTTCGTTATCATCAAGAAGCGGTAAAAGGGCTTGATATCATTGTACTAATACGGTCAGAATGTATCCCCTTAGATAATAGAAAAACGTTACGAAATGATGTCGATGACTTGTGGTCTTCGCTGGTATGACAAGGGTTGCATTCGCTGTCATGGCACGGTCAAGTGAACGCATTCGTTTGGCATTAGCAAGCTGCTTAATGGCTGTTATTCGTGTTTATCGTTTTCTTATCTCAATGTTGCTTGGGAATTGTTGCCGCTTTGAACCTACCTGTTCTGCCTATGCGATGGAAGCGATCAAACGCCATGGTACATGCAAGGGAAGTTATCTCGCGGTGCGACGGCTGTTGCGCTGTCATCCCTGGCACCCGGGTGGTATCGATCCCGTCCCCTTCAATTGTGGGCCTAAAAGAGACTGAATAGACTATGTTAGATAAAATGCTGGAATACATAAGAATCGCGCTTTACACCCTTCTTGTTCTCATTGGGTTTTTCTTTTACCAAGCGTGGGAGAAGGAGCATACCAAACCTGAGACAGAGGTCACTAAAACAGTGGCCGCCTCCAGAGACCGCTTTGTACCCACAGACCATGTTGCTGACAGTGCCGCACCTGAACCCGTTGCAACGGCGCAAAGCACGGTACCAAGCGTTGCAACCACATCAGGGCAGCTGGTGAAAGTCACGACCGATGTGCTGAACGTGAGTATTGATACGCACGGTGGCGATATTGTTGAAGTGAATTTATTAAAATATCCAGAATCATTAGGTAGCAAAGCGCCATTCCAATTATTGACCGATGATGGCAAGACGCGTTATATCGCAGAAAGCGGGCTGCTTGGTAAAGAAGGCCCTGATACGGTCAGTGGGCAAGCGCTTTATACTGCGGAGCAAATGAATTATTCACTACAACCAGGTGAAAATAGTTTGGTCGTGAAGCTCAATTGGAAAAAAGACGGGGTGGACGTCACAAAGACCTTCACCTTTGTTCGTGATAGTTACGAAATCAAAACTGGTTATGAAATCAATAATCAATCTGGTAAGGCGTGGGATGGTAGTTTCTACACCCAGCTTGCGCGTAAAAATACGCCGCCTGCAACACACGGTGGCTTTGTAAATCTCACGACGTATTTTGGCGCCGCGATTTCAACGCCACAAAAACCGTTTGAAAAAATCACCTTCAAAGAGATGCAAAAGCAGGAGGTGAGCCGCGAAGTGAAAGATGGCTGGGTCGCGATGATTCAGCATTATTTTGTTAGCGCCTGGGTGCCGCCAAAAACAGCAGTTTCCAATTATTATTCGCGCGTGACCCCAAGCGGTCTTTACACGATTGGTATGATAGGTTCGCCATTACACGTTGCACCTGGCGCTAAAGCCGCAACCGAAGCTGATCTTTACGTCGGTCCTGCGATTGCTGATCGATTAGAAAAAGCAGCGCCTGGTTTACAATTAACAATTGATTATGGTTGGTTCTGGTTTATTTCCATCGCTATTTTTTGGATGATGCAAAAGATTTATGATTTTTTGGGCAACTGGGGTTGGTCCATTGTTATCGTTACCATCATTATCAAACTGCTTTTCTATCAATTATCCAATAAAAGCTATCGCTCAATGAGCGCAATGAAACGATTGCAGCCAAAAATTGAAAGTCTGAAAGAACGCCTTGGTGATGATAAACAAAAAATGACGCAAGCAACGCTTGAGTTATATCGCAAAGAAAAAGTAAATCCAATGAGTGGTTGTTTGCCCATACTCATCCAAATACCGGTGTTTATCGCACTTTATTGGGTATTGGTTGAGAGTGTGCAGTTACGTCAAGCGCCATTTATATTGTGGATACATGATTTATCACAGAAAGATCCTTACTATGTTCTGCCTGTTTTGATGTGTATTTCCATGTTCTTGCAACAGCGTTTGAATCCACCGCCGCCAGATCCGATTCAAGCAAAAGTAATGATGGCGATGCCGCTAGTATTTGCATTGTTGTTTGCGAATTTCCCCGCCGGGTTGATGCTGTATTGGGTCGTAAACAATACGCTGTCATTCTTACAACAATGGCACATCATGCATCGCGTTGAGAAAGAGGCGAATGTTAAACGATCAAAATGATACTATCGTTGCCCAGGCAACGCCGCCTGGGCGCGGTGGGATTGCGGTCATTCGCATTTCAGGACCTGAGACAAAAGAATTAATGTTAGCGGTTGTGGGTAGTGAATTAGCGCCACGAAAAGCAGCGTTACTGCCTTTTCGTGATGAATCAGGCGAAGCCTTAGATGAAGGTCTTGCGATTTTTTTTCCAAGACCTCATTCATTTACTGGTGAAGATGTGCTTGAGTTGCACGGTCACGGCGGCTCTGTTGTCGTCGATCTTATTCTAAAGCGTCTTTTGCAATTAGGCGCACGCTTAGCGCGTCCGGGTGAATTTAGTGAACGCGCCTTTTTAAATAATAAAATTGATCTTACGCAAGCAGAAGCAATCGCTGATTTGATTGATGCTTCATCAAAGCAAGCTGTTCGTTCCGCCATGCATTCCTTGCAAGGAGATTTTTCTAAATCCATACACGCACTCAATGAAAAAATTATTCACTTGCGTATGTATGTCGAAGCGGCCATTGATTTCACCGATGAAGAAATTGATTTTTTACAAGATGAAACCATCAAACAACAGGTTAATGACATACTAGAATCACTTGATCTTATTTTAAAAAATGCAAAACAGGGCAGTTTGTTAAGAGAGGGTGTGAAAGCGGTTATTATTGGCGAACCAAATGTTGGCAAATCAAGTTTGTTAAATA
>Ga0155585_1083_pt1 | contig 16648 bp, 15 predicted proteins | sample RifCSPhighO2_12_FD_107242 | JGI IMG/M metagenome (GOLD analysis project Ga0155585, IMG submission 107242) | Gammaproteobacteria bacterium RIFCSPHIGHO2_12_FULL_43_28 | reverse complement strand
TAATGTCAGCGAGTGAGTCGATTAGGGCTTTGACCAGGGTAGTTTTGCCAGCACCGGATGGGGCTGCAATCACGTAAAGCGTGCCTTTCATTGCCATGATGTCAAATCCCTCCTTCTTCTTTCGCGTGGTGAATAATCTTATCGATAATAGCGCTGCTTGAGGTAGCTAGACTGTATTGACTAGCAACGATATGGACGTCGCCCCCGTAAGCGCGCACGATATCAGCGCCGACCACTTGATCTATCGTATAGTCACCGCCTTTGACCAAGACGTCTGGTTTAATCAGGGTTAATAAGCGTTCTGGGGTATCGTCAGCAAACGCAATCACCCAATCAACCACGCCAAGGCTTGCCAAGACTTTTTGCCGATGGTCAAGGTTATTGATAGGACGGCTTTTGCCTTTTGTCTTCTGGACTGATTCATCGGTATTGACGGCAACAATTAAATAATCACCCAATGCTTTTGCCATTTGTAGGCTGGTGACATGCCCAACGTGCAAAATATCAAAGCAGCCATTCGTGAAGACAACTTTCTTGCCCTCCGCTTTGGCCGCATCCACCGCTTGCTTTAGCTGTTCTTCATTAACAATCCCCGTTGCATTGCGATGGCCGGTGAGGGCAAATTGCAGCTCAGGCGAACTGACCGTGGCAGCACCCAGTTTGCAGACGGTAAGGCTTGCGGCAAGATTGGCGAGCGCAACTGCTTTAGTCAACGGGAGCCCAGCCGCGAGTGCTGTTCCAAGCGTTGCGATGACGGTATCGCCAGCGCCAGTGACATCCAGGACTTCACGCGCAACGGCGGGTAGGTGGAGGTGATGGTCGACTTCGATGAGCGTCATGCCCTGGTGACCGCGCGTGATGAGTAAGGCTTCAATCTGATGCGCCTTTAAGAGTGCTCGGCCCTTATCTAAAATGGCTTGCTCATTCGCACACGGCCCAACGACGGCTTCAAATTCCTTGAGATTTGGTGTGATGAGCGTCGCGTTTTGATAGAGGCTAAAATCTTGGCTTTTGGGATCAACCAGGACAGGAAGGCTCGCTTTGCGTGCCAGCTGAATAAAACGTTGTGGATCGCTCAATGTCCCTTTGTGGTAATCCGATAAAATAACAACATCCGCATTTTTAAGCTGTTGTTCGTAACGTGTTAATAAATCAGGGTGGGCTGGAATGAGGTTTTCTTCGAAATCAAGACGTATCAGCTGTTGCTGGCGGCTAATCACCCGCAGTTTGATGATGGTAGCAAGCGGTTTAAGAGCGATTAAATCATGGGTAACGAGCGCTGCGCTTAATTGATCTTTCAAGCGTTCGGCGGCTTCATCCTGGCCAGTGATGCCAAGTAAGCTAATGCTTGCACCGAGGGCTGCGATATTGAGTGCCACATTGGCTGCACCACCCGGGCGATTATCCATGTGATCTACCTTAACGATAGGCACAGGCGCCTCAGGCGAGATGCGGTTCGTTTCCCCAAACCAGTATCTATCCAGCATGATATCACCCACGACGAGCAGTTTCGCGCGGCTAAAGTCGGGTAATGCGGTAGGTAGATAGTCTTGCATGGCTGCTCAACATCATTAAAAAATTTGCCAGATTCTAGCACTTAAGGCGGGATCGAGCAAAATGTTTCCCTTGTTAATCAGCCAGACTTGCAATAAAGCACTCAATCCCGCAACATGTCGGTCTCATTGACCCAGAAACAGACGAGCTCTTCAGTGCGCTATTTGTATAGCTTTTTACTTTATCTTGCCATGCCTTATCTATTTCTCCGCATGCTATGGCGTTCGTATGGCGTAGGCCAGAGAGCTTATCGATTACGGTTAGGCGAGCGCTTGGGTTTTTATCCCTTTAAATTGCAGAAATCAATTTGGGTGCATTCAGTCTCAGTCGGCGAAACGATTGCCGCGATCCCATTGATTAAACGCCTTTTAGAAACGTATCCCGATTTGCCCATGGTCGTCACCACCATGACGCCAACCGGTGCTGCGCGAGTGAATGCAGCATTCGGTGATCGTGTGATACATGCTTATCTGCCCTATGATTTTAGGGATGCGGTGAGCCGCTTTTTTTCTGCCGTGAACCCAACGTTTGGTATCATTATGGAAACTGAATTATGGCCGAATCTGTTGGCTGTTTCCAGAAAACGAGAAATTCCTATTTATTTAATGAATGCGCGTTTATCTGCGCGCTCACAAAAGGGTTATGCGCGCATTGCTTCTTTGACACGCGAAATGTTACGCGGTATCACCATGATTGCTGCGCACGGTGAAAAAGACGCCGAACGTTTTATCGCACTTGGTGCTGATAAAGATAAAGTGATTGTCACGGGCAATCTTAAATTTGATTTGGAATTGCCCGGAAATTTAATGCAAGAGAGTGCTGCATTACGTAAACAACTAGGCGATGAACGATTTATTTGGGTGGCGGCAAGTACGCATGAGGGTGAAGAAGAAATGATGTTAGCAGCTCATCGACAAGTGTTAGCAGTGAATCCGGATGCATTACTCATTTTAGTGCCGCGTCATCCTGAGCGTTTTAAAGCCGTTGCAGCGTTAATTGAAACGAAACCGTTTGCAATGGCGAAGCGCAGTGATTTGGTTTTTGCAAAAAATGCATCTCTCTATTTGTGCGATACGATGGGTGAATTACTGTTAATGTACGCCGTTGCCGATGTTGCTTTTATTGGGGGTAGTTTGGTTGCACGCGGCGGACATAATATGATTGAAGCCGCAGCACTTGCAAAACCAATTGTCATTGGCCCTTCGTATTTTAATTTTTCGGAAATGAGCGATACACTTTTTCATGCCAACGGTATGCAAAAAATCACGGATGAAAAAACGCTCGCAGCCTTCTTAATTGAATTAATGCATGATCCAGCGCAACGCCAACAAATGGGTGTGCGTGCAGCAGACGTCGTAAAAGCAAACAAAGGTGCGCTGGATAGACAGTTAGCGTTGATTAGCATCGTAGGTGGATTACGACGCAATAAGCGTATCTAGATAATAAAGCGGTTTTACCTTGCTCGAATTAGCAAAATCTGCCGGTGAAATAAAACCAACTGGATTATAATCGACAGCCGCCTCAATCGATTGAAAACACGTGTAAACATATTCCGAACAAATAAATGTTTTTTGTGTTGGTGCATCACGTTGCTGGTTTGGCAAACCTAATGTATGCAAGCTAATACGGCTTGCAATGTGCGCGATTTCTTCTGAGTGATAAGGATAACCAAGTAAATCAATCGCGGTGCGTGATAATTTGGGAATATTTTTCTGCTTTATATCATCGTGTCTTGCTAACATCAAACGACCTGGGTACGGTTTGCCGGTGCCATTGTAATCGTTCACATAACTGCTGAGTGGAACGGTCCTGACACCGATACTTTCTACACTTTCTAATAACATAATACGATCGATTTGATCGAGACGTAAAATAAACGCAACGTGACTCCATACACTTTGCGTTGCTTTTTGAATGAGGTTGGAAAATACAAAATTACCAGAACAAAGTAAAAGATCGCCTGAGCGTATTTCGTGTCTTAATGCATTATAGTTTTTCTGCTGCAGTGTTGGGAAGTTTTCCATGTGGTTCATCTCCTCGCTGTGTCAACAATCTTTTTTTGATGTGCTGTAAATCAAAAAACGCTTTCTTTTTATCAATGGGGTTTCGTAATAAATAAGCAGGATGATAGGTTGTAATAAGCGGAATCTGCATTTTTCCATAAGCGTGGATTTTGTTGCGCAGGGTTTCAAGCGGTACTTTGGTTTGTAATAAATAATGTGCTGCGATTCTACCCAGCGCCACTAATAACATTGGTTGAATAAGTGCGATTTGTTGATCCAAAAAGGCCGTGCAAGTTTTTACTTCTAGCGGTAATGGATCGCGATTATTCGGTGGTCTACATTTTAAAACATTAGCGATATAAACGTCGTTTCGTTCAAAGCCAATACTTTTTAACATACTTCCTAGCAACTGGCCCGCACGACCGACAAACGGCTCACCTTGTTGATCTTCATGAAAACCTGGCGCTTCACCAATCAACATGAGTTTTGCGGTTTCACTGCCCACCCCAAATACGGTTTGCATGCGTTGCGTGTGTAATTCACAAGCAGTACACGCAGCCACTTTCGTACGCAGCGGCGCTAATTTATCAGCCATGTGTGCTGATGGCATACTGATAGGCGGCTCGGCATTTCTCTGCTGCCAGGCAATGATGCCGAGTTCGCGGCAATAAATGGAATGTAGGTCATTCATCGTGAATACTCTGCCAGGGTAAAAGGATTTTATTGTGGCGTTGCGGCGATCAAGATGCAAGCGTGTTTATTTCGTCTGCTGATAAGGATAATAAGCTGGTGTCCAAGATAACTTCTTGATGGCTTCTTTTAAATCAACCTGATCAGGTAGTTGCGATAATCCTTCTTCACGCGCCGCTTTCGCCACGGCGAGGGCGACATTAAGGCTCACCATCCGCGTTTCAGATAATTTAGGTAATAAGGGAGCCATTTTGTCCTGTTTTGTTGGTGAGCAATCCGTTAACGCATTCGCAGCAGCCCACAACATATTCTCACTTAACCGTTTGGCTTTGGCGGCGATGACACCAAGGCCAATACCTGGGAAAGCAAGCGCGTTATTACTTTGGGCGATACGATGCCACTTGTTGTCATGGAAAACATTCGCGAAGGGGCTGCCCGTGGCGATAATGGCTTTCCCATTCGTCCAATTCATTAAATCTTCCGGATTCGCTTCAGCGAGTGAAGTTGGATTTGAAAGCGGCATGATGATGGGCCGTTCAACCTGATTTGCCATGAGTTTAACGATTTCTTCATTAAAGGCACCCGCTGCGGTCGAGCAGCCAATGAGAATCGTTGGTTTTGCATTTTTAATAACATCGTAAAGACAGATTTGATTAGCATCACGAATTTCCCAATCGGCGATATCCGCGTGATCGCGCGCGTAGGGTGCTTGAAATGGCGGTAAATCGCCATTTTTTAGTAACAAGCCAGCTTTATCCAGCACAAAAAAGCGTGATCGCGCTTCAGCTTCGCTTAATCCTTCACGCCGCATCGCATCCAGAATGTAGTCACAAATACCAACCCCAGCCGTTCCTGCACCCATCATCACGACACGATGATCACGTAATTGGAGGGAGCTTGCATGAACGCCCGCCAGTATGCAGGCAAGTGCGACGACACCCGTTGCCTGGCGGTCACCGTTGATGGTGCAAATTTTATCTTGATACTGCGTTAGAATGCGTTTTGCGTTATCGCGTCCCATATCTTCCCAATGCAGATAAACACCGGGAAATTTTTTGGTGATGGTGGTCACAAACGTGTCGATGAAATCGAGATACGCTTGACCTGAAATGCGCTCGTGGCGCCAGCCAAGATACATAGGATCATTCAAAAGATGGGAGTTGTTGGTGCCGACATCAAGTTGGATAGGCAGCACACGGTGTGGGTCAATGCCGCCACAGAGGGTGTATACCATGAGTTTGGCGATCGCAATATTGATCCCGCCAATGCCTTGGTCACCAATGCCAAGCACTGCTTCACCGTCGGTGACAACACTTAAGTCAACATCAGGCGGCAGGCGATTATCCAGAATACGATCAATCTGGTTTCTATCTTCGTAACTGATGTAAAGCCCCTTTGCCTTACGGTGTTCCGAGCTAAAGCGCTGGACGGCTTCACCCACGGTTGGTGTGTAGAGAATGGGCAGCATTTCTTCTAAATGCTGGCTGGCAAGCTTGTAAAACAGGGTTTCGTTGTAATCGTGCAATACATTTAAGTATATGTTTTTACCTAAATTAGTGTGGTGCTCGTGGTATTGGATATACATGCGCGCCACTTGTTGATCAAGCGTTTCAACCTGATGGGGGAGCAGTCCGGTCAAGCCAAATAGCTCACGCTCTTTCGTAGTGAAGGCGCAGCCCTTATTTAATTTAGGGCTATCTAGCAAATACTGGCCGGTCAAATTTGTCTCAATGTGATGAATATCACCGGCTTCATTTTTAATTATTTTAAATTCAAACATAGAGATAGGCTCACTGTACTCGTTTTGTGGATGTTTATTTGTATTATTATAACTTATAATGACAACAAATTAGCAGCGGTTCCCATTCTACTGTGGCTTATGACGAGGGTGAGAGAATATTAGCATGAGAAATATTGCCGTTTATGCCGGTACATTTGATCCCATCACCTTTGGTCACGTGGATGTTGTTGAACGCGCCGCAAAGCTTTTTGATGAAGTGATTGTTGCAATAGCGGTAAATAAAAATAAATCGCCCCTGTTTTCGTTGGAAGAACGGGTTGATTTGACGAAGGCGGTGTTGAGTCGTTTTCCCAATGTGAAAGTGAGTGGATTTGAATCCTTGCTGCTGCAATTTGCAAAAGAGCAGGGCGCCAACATATTGTTGCGCGGTGTTCGCGCGGTCGCAGATTTTGATTATGAATTTCAATTAGCGAGCATGAATCGCTATTTAAATCCTGCGATTGAAACTATGTTTTTAATGCCATCAGAAAAATATATGTATATTTCTTCAAGCTTGGTGCGTGAAATCGCAACGCTTTTTGGCGATGTCACCGGATTCGTGCCACCGCTTGTGGTGGATGCGCTGAACAAAAAAATAAAAAAATAAGATTAAGGTGGGTGGTGTATGTCGCTGATAATTACCGATGAATGCATAAATTGCGATGTGTGTGAACCCGCTTGCCCGAACAATGCGATTTATCAGGGTGAGATGATTTATGAAATTCATCCGAGTCAATGCACAGAATGCATCGGGCATTTTGCTAAACCGCAATGCGTTGCAATTTGTCCTGTCGATTGCATTATCAAAGATCCTAATCATCCGGAAACTGAAGCAGAACTTATGGATAAATATAAACGGTTGACGGGTGGAGAAGGGTGATTCCACTTTTTTCGCAGCACATTATTTCGAATAAGAAGACGCTGGTTTTATGTGATCAGGATGCAGCGGACGTAATTTAGTATTATTCAGCCATGCATTAATCGCGCGTAAATCATCAAAACTTAATGTGCCAGCGGCTTGCTTGAGTGCCAGGATATTATTGACATAAGCATAACGATCGGTGGCATACTGCGTTTGTGCTTGAAATAATTTTTCGCGTTGATTTAACACATCAACAAGTGTGGTGGTACCCACTTGATAACTTGCTTCCATTCCTTGCAATGAGCTGATGTTTGATTTAATCGCTTGTTGATCAGCCCTCACCTGACTAATCCCCGCAATTACATTATTGTAACTTTGACGCGTGCTATTAATTGTATTGCGAATGCTTTGCTCTAATTGCTTTTCAGCGGCTTGATAATTGTAACTCGCTTGATTGGTTGCTGCCGCGACACCGCCACCTGAAAAGAGCGGCACGTTAATATTTAATGTAACGGAGCGATTGGTTTCAGTACCTGGACCACCGCGAGAAGTCAGCGCAACATAACTATTGATGTTATTCTCATAAAGTCGATTGACCGTGCCCTGCACATTCACAGTAGGTAAGTGTCCAGCAAATTGTTGTCTGATGGTTTGTCTTGCCGCATCAACTGAATATTGAGATGCCTTAATTGACCAGTTTTGCCGCTCGGCTTTCATGACCCAGGTATCCACATTTGCCGGATTAGGGGTAATTAGTGGAAATGCTTCGCTTAATTGCGAAAGCACGGGATAATACTGACCAGTAATAACGCGCAAGTTTTCTCTATCATTCGCAAGCGTTGCTTCTGCGGCAATATAAGCTGCAACGGCTGATTCATAAGAAGCTTCTGCAGTATAAACCTCAGTCAGGGTTTTAAGACCGACATCGTATTGTTGCTTCACTTGATCTAATTGCTGGGCAAAAGCGCGTTTTGAGGCTTCGCTATAATTGAGATTATCTTCATCACGTAAGACGGCAAAATAAGCAGACGAGACGCGGATCATTAACGTTTGTAAGGCAGCATTCAAGGTGGCGTCCGCGCTTTTTGAAGTAGCAACCGCCCCTTTTACTTGGGAGAATTTGGCAAAATCAAAAACGGTTTGCGAAATATTGAGCGATAATGAATAAGCCCGTTCAGTGTTATTGCGCGGCGTTAAAGGTGCACCCGTTGAGGCATCCACTTGCAAGTTGGTTCCGGCAAAACCCTGGCGCGTGATGCTTGGTATCGCTTGCGCGTTGATATTGGGGAAGAGGGATGCAATGCTAATGGGCACGTTTTCTTTGGTCGCTAAGCTCTGGTCGATGGCTTCTTGATACACGGGATCGCTGGTTAGTGCTTGCTGGTAAACGTCTACCAAATTAGCTGACCAGGCTGGGATCGAGCAGCACGCTAAGCCAATAGAAAAAAGTATTTTTGTCAGCCATTCCCGCTGAAGAGCGCGGGAAGGCTTCCTTGTTTTGATGCTACGCAAAAAACAAGTTTCTGCTTGCACCCAAGGGGGAGAATCGCGATTCTCCCCCTTGGGAATCCCCCATCGCGTAAGGTTCAGCGGGAACCGCTGCATTTTCGATGACATCGTTAACCGACCCCCATGCAGATAAACCATCTCGTTTTGTTTCAAATTGTTATGAAAAGACCACTGATTAATCTGAACAAGATAAGGCCTTTACCCATTTAAAGCAAGCAGTACGAGGGTTTCGTGCCCCCTCGCTTTAAGTGGTCACACCCTTTAATAACGCATCGAGCAGCGCCGCAAATCTGCCGGGATTTTCGATGATAGGTTGATTGACGAGGATGCTGCCATCCTGGTTTTTAGTGATGGGGACGATGGCCGTTTTGCTTTTCACGGCACTGGCTGCGAAAGCAAAGAAGGGTGATTCCGCTTCATCCCGTTTTTGCGGCAGTGCTTTTTCATGCGTTGTGAGCGTCTTGCTCGTATTTAACCTTGCCCAGAGATTCGTAAGATAGACAGCCACTTTTTTCTCATCCATGTCGAGTCCGCCCTGCGGCCAATCTTCGTAGTGAGCAGCCGTCCAAGGCATTTTCCATTTGAGGTAAGGGTAGCTTGGCGCTGAAATGGCGCGTTCACCGTAGCCTGCTAGATATGTCACGGACGTCCCCCAGATAATTTGGTCCCTAGTGTATTGGTCTTTACCCATGCGATGATAAATCGCTAGCAAATCACTGAGCGGTACCCACCACGTGATAGGATGCGTGAACCATTGGTTTTTATCGATGTTTAGTAATAAGTCGATGCCTGCATCGCCGTAATGGTGCGCCTTGTTCCAATCGCCATCAAAATCTTTTTCTTTACTGACATTGTAAAACGTCCAATGCATGATGATATCCGAGACGCTATGCACTGCGCAGCCAAAAAGAAAGGCGACTAATTTTGGATTGCTCACGGCGGGATTTTGGTATTTTTCTTTTATATAATCCGCAAATGTGTAGATGAAGGGATTCCAATGGGAATCTTCACCGTACAAATTAGGACGAACATAACCTGAATCAGGATAATAAGCGCCAGCAAGATAGGCTTCTTTATTATTTTCAAGTAACAGTCGAAGTGATTTATCTGGCAATAAGGCGATGGTTTTTTCAGCAACGTACATATGGCTCATGCCGCCGCCCGCGTATGCTGTTGTGATGAGAGACAGTAATAAAAAGAAGAGGTATAAAGAATGCTTTTTCATTTGGATTATCCTATAGTATTTCAGAAAAATAATTTGGCAATTATTGATAGATTGCCACGCCCGCAAAGAACGCAGGCTCGCAATGACGCGTGAGTAGTTATAGTTAATATATATTAAGCAGGCTTTTACCTGAAGGGTGTTTATGAAAATTTGGAAAACAAAAATTGATATAGAACTGGTGACGGAGCGTGCTAAAAACTCCATGTCCGAGTTTTTGGGCATCGAATTTATTGAAGTCAGCGACAATTATCTCAGCGCGCGTATGTCAGTTGATCACCGCACCAAACAGCCGCTTGGCATCATGCATGGTGGCGCTTCGTGTGTTTTAGCAGAAACCATCGGCAGTACGGCCGCGCAATATTGTGTCGATTTTGCGACGGAATATTGCGTTGGTTTAGATATTAATACCAACCATATTCGTGCTGCGCGCAGTGGTTTTGTGATTGGCAAAGCATCGCCTTATCATCTGGGGCAATCCACACAAGTCTGGCACATTGAAATAACGGATGAAGAAAATCGATTGGTTTCCGTTAATCGCTTAACGATGGCGGTGTTAAAGCGCAAGCAAGTTTAATAGCTGCAAATAAACTGCCGGCGTTTGCCTTTTCGGTGCCAGCCGCATCAAGCGCCGTGCCATGATCAACTGACGTTCGAATGAAAGGCAGACCGAGTGTCACATTCACCGCTCGATCAAAACCAATATGTTTGATGAGCGGTAGTGCCTGGTCATGATACATGGCAAGCACGCCATCAGCATGTTGCAAAAACGTCGGTGTGAAAAGTGTGTCTGCAGCAAGCGGCCCAAACACATTAAATTCTTGTTCACGCAGGCTCGCAACAAAGGGCGCAATAATATTGATTTCCTCTTGTCCCAAATAGCCGCTTTCGCCAGCGTGTGGATTTAATCCCGCGACTAAAATGCGTGGTGAGGCAATGCCAAACTGTTGGCGCAAACCTTCGTGAAACACGGTAAAAACAGCGGTAAGCCGTTCTTTGGTGATTGCGTTTGGGACATCCTTAAGCGGTAGGTGGATGGTTGCGAGTGCTACTTTTAAATCATCCACAACGAACAACATAACGGTTTTCTGGACCTTCGCCATTTCTGCAAAAAATTCAGTGTGTCCCGTAAATGAAATGCCCGCTTCATTGATAATACTTTTTTGCACGGGGCCTGTGACAAGTGCGTGTGCTTTATGTTGAAGACAAAGTGAAGCGGCTTCTTTAAGTGTATTGATCACGTAGGCGGCGTTGCGAATATTGAGCTTACCGGGAATCGCGCTTTCATCGATCGGAACGGTTCGTATTTTAAGTGTGCTCATTTCATGCGGTGCAGCAGGGCCGTCAAGATTGCACTCAATTAAACGCAGCGGCAAACCGATTAGTTTTGCGCGTTCAGTGAGTAAGCCTGGATCCGCTATCGCAATCAATTCATGCGGCCAGGGTTTTTGTGCGGCTTGAATCACAATATCAGGGCCAATGCCGGCCGGTTCACCAGGGGTTAGCAGAATACGTTTGACGTGGACTTCTTTATTCATCAGGAGACATCTGTTTTAATGAAGGATTGGCTGCGTAATTTTGACATCCAGTTTTGAATGGCTTCATCGAACTTTTGTTGTAACAACAGATTTTCAACTTGTTTACGATCGGGTGTTTTTTCTTCGCTTTTTGCCATCCGTTCCGCTGATAAGCGGATAATATGAAACCCATTCGGTGTTTGAATCGGTCCTGCAATTTCCTTAGCTTTCATGTGTGCTACTTGTTCGGTGAAAGCGGACGGAATTTCAGGTAATTTGCGCCAGCCCAGATCGCCGCCCTGCAATGCAACACTGCCGCTTGATTCTGATTGAGCAATCGCATTAAAACTTTCTTTGCCTTGTTTTACTTTGGCAAGAATGGCTTGCGCTTTATTTTTTGCCGCCATGATTTCTTCAGATGAAGGCGTATCTGAGAGTGGAATGAGAATATCTTCTAGTCGATATTCTTTTGAGCCATTACTTTGCCAACTCTTCGATTGCATAAAACGCGTCACTTCTTCTGGTGTGATCGTGACGTGGCTGACGACTTCTTGTTGTTGCAGTTTTTGCAGCAGGATTTGATCGTGTAGTTCACTGCGATATTCTGCGGTCGTCATGCCTTCCTGGTTCACACGGGAAAGCAAGAGATCAACTGACAGATTGTTTTGATTGGCAATGCGTTCTAGCGCGTCATTGACTTCTTGATCAGTGACATTGACACCAGATTGACTCGCCATTTGTAATTGTAATTTTTTATTGATGAGTTGATCTAGCACTTGTTTGCGTAAGGCTTTTTCTTCCGGCATGGGTGTTGTTTGTTGACTGAGTTGTATTTTGATAATCATCAATGCTTTTTTAAATTCAGATTGTGTAATGACATCCTCGTTGACAACCGCAACAATTTCATCAAGCGGCTGTTCGCTCGAGTGCGCATAACTTGTGATGCAGCAGAGTGTGCTTGCCATCATGGCTAATCCAATGATTAGTTTTTTCATTTAAAATTCCTGCCCAAATTGTGTATTGTAGCCTGATATGGTACTCAGGAGACCGTTAGGATTGCCGGAGCCAATGTTGCCTAACCCCTTGAGAGCGAATTGCACATAATATTCGCTGTTATATTGGGGCGTGTTATCGCCATCGAGCGAGGTAAAGGTACGTCCCCCCACCATGCGCATGGCCCAACAACAGGTGTCGTATTGTACCCCATAGAGTAAGTTCTGAAAATGATTTGATGCCCAGTCGTGGCTTAAGCGGCCAACCAGATTTAAATCACGAATAAAGGGCGCTGGCAAGCTAAACGAGATATCCGTTACTTTCAAATTATTCTGGGAGTTATTAGTGCTGATACCGGAAAAGGGATTCCCATTGCGGGCATAATTATAGCCCAGGTTAATAATATGCGTATCATCGGTTTGGTAGTGAATACCGGCCGTGGCATTATCAATTTGTTTGCTGACAGGGTTCCAGAGTGCATTCGTAGAAATGCGCCAGTCATTGCGTACGTGGTAATCGATGACACCGGAGACGGGTGATAAACGCCGCTTATTTTCCGGGTTGAATGGATTATCGGTGCAAGAAGTATTATTACACATCGTCACACGTCGATTGGAAAAATAAAGAATATCACCAACACCAAGTCGAACTTTTTCTAAGCCTGAACGTTGGTCAATTAAACGAGTCGTCATCCCGACGCCAATTTGATTCGCATCACCAATGCGATCAATACCGCTAAACCGATTATAATTAAAGATTTGATCGTAACTGAGTGTATTCACGGTTGTATCAAAGAGTGGAATGCTTGCCTGGTTACGATAGGGAATATACGTGTAATAAGCCTGTGGTTCGAGTGTTTGTCTAAAAGGATGATGAAACCACGTCATATCACGGCTGAGCGCAAGACCTGAGGCAATATCAAAAATAGGTAAAGTACGACGTTTGCTACCAGGGGTATTGGTCGGTTGCGTTTGCGTCAATTGGTATTGTGTCATTGCCAATTGAAAGCGCGGATTAATAAAAAAGAATGGCCAATTTAAAGGTAAACTAAGCCCTGGTTGTAGGTTAAGCCGATTACCAACGGGTTGATTCACGGAGGCGCCAGGTGTTTTTAATAGGCCAAAGTGGGTGATTTCATTATTGATAAAATAATCAAGACCAAAGAATTGGTCAGGGTAATCACCGTTTAAAATGAGTTGAGGTAAACGGCGATATTGATTCGTCACCGGTGGTCTATCGATGGGGTGTAATGCTTGGTAACTTTGCAAACGCAAGGTTGAATTCCAATGCTCACTTTTGAAATAGAGATCACCTTCTTGCAGTAACTGGTTTTCAGTGATCTCACGCAAATTACCAAAATCTTCCATGTAATAGTCATCACTTGCGTGATTTAAATCAATATACGTTGACCAGTTGGAATTAAACTGGGAATCATCACGCCATATAAAACTATTTCGTGTTGGACTTGCATTCTCCAAACGATTTAACTCTGCTTGAATAATTTCTGTGGTATTGCCAGTGATGTTGACGTAGTTGTTTATATTTCCCGGTGCTTTCGCTTGAAAATCCCGAAAAGCACGGTCATTCGGTAGTACGTCAAACTTCATGGTGCCGCTACCTTTGTGTGTCAGGTATCTTAAATAATCAACGAATTGAAATCCACGCAAGCTGAGATAGCCTGGCGTGATGGTCATGTCGTCATTTGGTGCCATGTTCCAGTAGAATGGCGTTTGTAAATAGCCCCCCCACTTTTTGCTATGACCGATTACTGGCCAGAGAAAACCACTTTTACGTTGTCTATCAATGGAAAAATTAATATAGGGAAAATAAAAAATCGGAATATTTTTAACGACGATGCGCGCGTCGGTTGCATAGCCGCGTCCTGTATTTTTATCGAGTACAATATGTCCTGCTTTCACTTGCCACACTGGATCGGTTGGTGGACAAGTGCTGAAAGTGGTTTTATCAAATTCGTAGACGCGTGGTTCTGTTTGTGAAAATTCATTGGCACTTCCAAAGGCAGAGAGTGTCGTAATTTTACGATCGTGTTGTTTTTCTTCGGAAGTAACTTTTGGACCCGCTACTTCATGTCCATTTAAGGTGGTGCGATAGAGGATGTCGTGCAGGGACTTTGTTTTAGTCACTAAATGATAGCGGCCTTCTTTAGCGATGACTAAGGTGTTTGGTTCTTGTAAATGCACATTGCCAATGAGATCAATAATACTCAATTTGCCCGTTTCGGCTTCGCGATAGAGAAAGCCTTGGTTGGCCGTTAGTTGTTGGCCTTGATGTCTGATAGTGAGGCTTTCTAATTCAGACGTTCCACTGCCTCGGTATAAGCCTTGGTTGCCAGTGATTTCAATGGCATTTGGTTTATCCGCATCCGCAGGGTAGATGAAAGGACCTTCGAGGTAGTACCCGCCGCAACTATTTTCACCGCTATTTATCCAGCCTAGCTGGTTCGCAATATCGGCGGTGGCAAGCGATGAGGTGTCTGCTGTCATGGCGCTATAGGCATTGCTGTGCGCGAGGCAATACGTAAAAATAAGCATTAAACTGAGCAATTTTCTTGCAGACATTTTATTGTCCCTAAGCTATAGTTTCCGTCTATTATCGGAAGTGGGCATCTTTTGGGGCAGGTAAGTGTAACGAAAAGGTTCTACTAATGGAATCCATAGACGTACGAAAAAGCGCTTTAATTGATTGGCTGAGACAGCTTGGCAATTTGCCCGTTTTTCGTTTGGAAACAATGGTTGGCGATGCAAGCATGCGGCGTTATTTTCGGGTCTACACCCCGCGGCAAAGCTTTGTGGCGATGGATGCAAAGCCGCCACAAGAAAATTGTGTTCCGTTTGTTGCTATTGCAAAAGCACTTTCGCGCGCGGGCCTGAATGCACCAGCGATCATCGCGGCTGATATTCCACAAGGATTTTTACTCTTGACCGATTTTGGTCATACCACTTTTCAGAATGCATTAAACGAGGAAAATGCCGCGTTATTATATTCAAAAGCCTTAAAAGCACTGCTCGTTTTACAACAACCTCACCAAGTAGATGGTTGGCAAGTGCCGCCGTTTACGGCTGACTGGATGTGGAAAGAATGGGCATGGCATAAAGAATGGTTTCTTGAGAAGTGGTTAAAAATACAATTAACGGAAGCACAAGAGAAGGCACTCGATGGAAATTATGCGGCAATTGTCGATCTCTGTGTCGCTCAGCCACAAGTCTTTATGCATCGCGATTTTCATTCAGCGAATCTCATGTTGTTGCCGCAAAATGAAGTAGGTATTTTAGATTTTCAAGATGCCTTTATAGGGCCTTTGACTTATGATCTTGCTTCTTTATTGCGTGATGCATATGTCGCATGGCCAAAAGAAGCCGTCACTGAATGGGCGCTTTTTTATTTTAATGAATTGCAACAATCGGGCGCATTAAAATCTGTTTCATCAACGACCTTTTTGCGTTGGTTTGATTTCATGAGTATGCAGCGGCATTTAAAAGCACTCATGACATTTTCAAGAAAAGCGGTGCGTGATCATGAGCCGCGTTATCTTCAGCATGTGCCGCGCACCATGCAATATCTCGTCGATGAAAGTAGTCATTATGCTGAAACAAAAGCATTACATACGCTTCTGGTGCAAAAAGTATTGCCCGCATTAAAAGGAGTGAACCTTGCATGCGCGCTATGATTTTAGCAGCGGGACGTGGTGAACGCATGGGTGTGCTGACTGCAAAAACCCCTAAACCATTGCTGAAAGTAGGCCAGCATTATTTAATTGAATATGCATTGTCTAATCTAAAACGCGCAGGTGTGATAGAAATAGTGATTAACATTGCTTATCACGCGACGCTTATCAAAAATGCATTGGGTGATGGTCGCCGCTATGGCTTAACCATTCATTATTCTGAAGAAGAAAATCGCTTGGAAACAGGCGGTGGTATTTTTAAAGCGTTGCCATTACTGGGCGATGAACCGTTTTTAGTGATGAGCAGTGATATTATCACGCATTATCCACTTGAAAAATTACCAAGACAATTGACAGGGCTTGCACATTTGGTCATGATTGCAAATCCCTCCTACCATCCCAATGGCGATTTTGGTTTGCGTGATGGCATTATTGATCAGTCCGCCAAACCGACGTTTACCTTTGCTAATATTGGTGTTTATCATCCTGACTTATTTTCAAATTGCAAACCAGGTTATTTCCCGCTAAAAGACGTGCTTTTGCCTGCTATTTCCGACGGTCGTGTGACAGGTGAAATGTATGCGGGTAGTTGGTATAACGTCGGCACCCCGGCTGATTTGCAAGTGGTTAGCACTACTGTCATGCCAGCGTGCTTTTAGCCATTGATGTCATGCCAGCGTGCTTTTAGCCATTGATGTCATGCCAGCGTGCTTTTAGCTGGCATCTAGGTTTAATGCCCAAGCTAGATGCCAGCTAAAAACACGCTGGCATGACATTCTATTTGGTTGTTTTATAGTTGTAATGCCTAAACTAGATGCTAAAAGCACGCTGGC
>Ga0155585_1076_pt1 | contig 17134 bp, 19 predicted proteins | sample RifCSPhighO2_12_FD_107242 | JGI IMG/M metagenome (GOLD analysis project Ga0155585, IMG submission 107242) | Gammaproteobacteria bacterium RIFCSPHIGHO2_12_FULL_43_28 | reverse complement strand
GTTTGGTTTCCCCGTATTTATCAGTGTTTGGTCATTAGCAATGGCTTTGACCATTTCACTAAAATCATAAGGTTTAAAGTGGGCGCGCTGCTTTTCAACTTCCGTCATTTTATTCACTAACTGCGTGTTCGCATCTTCAATCATTTCTTTCGGCAGTTTCAAAATGGCAGGCAACAGCACCTCTCTCGTCAACTCATCATCATCCATGAGATAGGCTAATTGAATGGCTGACACGTTTTCATAGGTATAACCGGACGCTCCAGTCACGGTGCCGCGTGCGATGACAGCTAGTTCAGGACAATCATCAAGCAAATCTTCCACCGCCTTTGGGTCGGCATTGGCGATCGCTTGCAAAAAATCGGGGAACAGTTTTAGCTTCTGCTTTTCAATAACGGTATTGCATTCAGGCGGGATGACAAAATCTAATCCTTGCTCGGTTACAAAACCGAATTCAGTTCTTGCTCGCAAAAATGCTTTCAATGCCAATTCGGCGAGTGACGGTACTTGCCTGTTATTTGTTATCGCGCTGTTATTATTAACGTCATTGACCTCTGTTTTTCTCGTTTCCACATCACACCTCGTTCCTTTTAATATGGTCTAAATTTTGCCACATGAAGCTTAACTTAACCTTAAAGCGACGACTAATCTGACCAAAAATCTTTGAACCGTCCGGGCGAGAGCTCGGTATAAATGACGGTATTTTTGCTGTTGGCATGGCCTAGGTAGCCTTGGATGGCACGGGTATCCTGGCCTTCGTTGGCAAGATAGGAAACGGAGAAACGGGGGTCAAATCTTGACATGGACATCTTTGTCACGTAGATGTTTTTAGATGTCCATGTCAAGATTTGACCCCCGTTTCAACCTGCTTCTCTGCCTTTTAGGCAATGTTTTTTATATCCTCCACCCAAAGCAATAGACGGGCTAAATGTGTAGTGCCCAAGGTTTTATGGAGAGCACGATCCGCTGTTACCAATAAGCATCCCTCAATTTGTGCCAAAGCTACATACAAGCTGTCATAGACGGTGCATTGATGTGCTGTGGCAATTTTCCATGCGGCATCGAGCAAGGATTCATTTTCATGACTATTGAAGGGAAGTCTTTTGAAATCATCAAGAATGGCACTTGCTGTATCAAGTGTTAATTCTTTCGAACGGTATTTTTTCCATAAGATATTTCCAACTTCTGCAAAAATGAGATCAGGCGCAATAAACTGCAAATTCGTATGCAGTAATCGCGTAGCAGATATGGCATGGACTTCGGGAATAAACCATTTAATGGCAACGCTTGCATCCACCACTATCGCTTTCAACGGTCTCTATCCTCTCGAAGAAGTTTTGCGCTGTCACTGAATGCATGACCTGACAGGCGTTTATGCCATGCATTGCTTGCCTTTATCGCCTCTTCCATCGACATTTTAGTAGCAGCTTCAACGATAGATTTTAGCTCGCCTTGCAATGATCTGTGATGCTGTTTGGCACGCAGTTTTAGGCGTTTTATTACCTCTGGTTCCAAATCTCTAATTAGTAATTCAGCCATAATTCCCCCCATCACCAGAATAATCAGCAAATGATATCATAATGATATCATACATACGCAAACAAAGCAAATTACCTCCTAAAAAGGGCATTTAGGCAATGTTTTTATTCCTTAATATGCTCCATATGGGCTGAGCTTACCGCTAACCTGCCTTGGCGTATCGAAATCAACAGCATATTTGGAGAATGTTTATGGAACTGTGTCATGCCAGCGTGCTTTTAGCTGGCATGACACAGTTTGATGAATGCTCTCCATATTTGTGACACTATTATACCACAACCTCGACCCAGTGATTTACGCTATGATGGAGTCATCAGGAGGAGGTGGCCGGTATGTATAAAAATAAAACAAGGATGGCGCTTTTTTTCTATACGATCACATTTTTCTTTCTCTTAACCACAGAATTATATGCGGGCGAAGTCAAAGGTATTTATCTTACCCAGTATACGCTCGAGAATACCACCTACCTTAATTCCTTGATAAAAAATGCAAAAGCAGCTGGTATTGATACCTTTGTCATAGATTTGAGTCGGCCAGGAAAGCGCTATCGCGAGAATATAGCGCTCGTTAAAGAAAATGGCATTAAATACGTCGCCCGTATTGTCATGTTTCCTGATGGCGGCACGCGGGAGCAAATCAAAACACCCAGTTACTGGCAAGGCAAGTATGCGCTCGTTAAACAAGCCATTGATTGGGGTGCCGATGAAATACAGTTAGACTATATTCGCTATAATACAAAACAAAAGCCCACCTCACAAAATTCAGAGGATATACACGAAATTATTCAATGGTATAAGAATAAGCTGGCCGCACAAAAGATTCCCTTACAAATCGATGTCTTTGGTATTGCAAGCTTTGGTGAAGCAAAATACATAGGCCAGAATATCAAACTTTTTGGGCCGACCGTTGATGCCATGTGCCCCATGGTTTACCCTTCACACTATGAACCAGCCGCCAAACATTTCAAACAACCCTACGAGACGGTATATGATTCATTAATGGGCATAAAAGAGCAGTTTGATGATAAAACGCCCTTTAAAATGTACGCCTACATTGAACTATCCAACTACCGCTTTCCCATGTCACGTCAACAAAAAGTAAATTACGTCAAAGCGCAACTACGTGCCGTTAATGATGCCGACGCCGATGGCTGGTATGCCTGGAGCCCGCATAACCGCTATGACATTTTATTTGATGCGTTGCAGAACAATCGGAAATAGGGTGATTGGATTTTATGAAAATACGCGGCAGGCACCTTGAGCTTGCAAGATTTGCAAGCGCTTAACGCTTGGTTAAAACGGGATTAGGTGAAATAACGCTCAACACCTGTTTGCCAGGGCATGATTTTAACGTTATCACTTAATTGCTTCTCTCGCTTCTCATTGGAAAAACAAACCACTTCACAATCTTTTATTTCCTTCTTTATATCAAAAAGTATTTTCAAATTCACTTCCTGGATTTCTTCTGCGCTTTTAATTTCAATAAACAACAATGGCAGTCCCGGTCGCTCAACGACCAGGTCCACTTCTGCATCATCTTTTGTTTTCAAATAAGAAAAACGATATTCGGGGTGGAAGTAACTTGCTAACTTGATGCATTCAAGAATAATAAAATGCTCGAAAATGTCGCCATACATGCTTGTCCTTGGTAATAATTGCACGGAAAGCTGCCGTAATAGTGCACGCGTAACCCCGACATCGAAAAAATAAAATTTAGGTTTTTGACTAAGGCGTTTTCGAAATGAGTGTTGAAATGGTTCAAGCATAAATCCAAGCAAAGTATCCTCAAGGATGGAAAAATATTCCTTGATGGTTTTATCTTCCACACCAACATCACGAGATAGATTGCTGTAGTTAATAATTTTACCATTGCATTGTGCCGCAACTTCCAAAAATCGTCTGAATGCATCAAGATTTTTAGTCAGTTGTTCGCCGCGAATTTCTTCCTTCAAATAAGTAAGCGCATAAGCTTGAAGAAATAATGATCTTTCTTCGTCTGTATTGTAGGAGCATAATTTTGGTAGCATGCCAAAACGCATGGCGATTGAAAAATCAAATTTGCCTTTTAATTCCAAAACTGAAAAGGGGAAAAGAGGATAAACAAATGCGCGACCGGCAAGTAAATTCGCATCACCATATTTTAACTTACGTGCACTCGATCCTGTCAGGATAAAATATTTATTAGTTGATTCAATCAGACTGTGAACAACATCGAGCAGTTTCGGTAATTTTTGAATTTCATCAATGACGACATGAGTCACACTTGCTGGCAAGGCCAAAACCAGCGCCTTTAGTTCATTTGGGTTGCGAGCAAACCGGTCTTCTTCCACGGGATCCAAAAGATCAATCCAGAGAGTAGACTCCGCATTCAACTCATCACGTACGTAGGTACTTTTGCCAACACCTCTCGCACCAAACAAAAAAAGGGTTTGATTTTTATGGATTTTTAGTAATCTTTTGATATCAGGCATGACGACATTTCCGTAATCAATTCCGAGATTGTACGCCGATTTCGGAGTGATGTCTACGAATGGCTATGGCTTGGCTGTGCCCTGTGACTCGACTTTTGCACTTTATGCCGCTCTCGAAAGCCGGTCTAACAGGGTTTTCTCAAATTCATTCTGGATGCCAAACACACGCTGGCATGACAGAGACTGAATGTCATGCCAGCCGCACGTTTTTCGTGCGAGGCATCCAGGGATAGATTATTTTTTTATTTTAAAGTTAAGTAATAATTTAATTTTGCCTGGATTTTTGCTTTTCTTATTATTTTTTGTCAGCTTTAGTCTGCATTTTTTCAAGTTTATTTAGCATTCGTTCTAATTGTTTAGCGAACAGCTTTACCTCAGCAGAAAGTTCTCTTATTTCAAGCTTTGTGTCAGACGCTTTATTTGTCTTCTTCATACTTCTAATCAGTATAGTAAAAGCTTATTATAACAAGGCTTATGAAACGCAAGGAAGCCAAATTTGCTAGAATTTTCAACCTTTTTCCTGATTGGCTTTTTAGCCCAGATATTTGTGGCTGGATTATTAATTACGCTAGTGAGTATCAGAACCATTGTCATATTGTATTTTAGTTGGAGCGACTTTTCATGACATCCCCTAATATCGCCGTGATTGGCGCTGGGAATATGGGCGCAAGCTTAATCGGCGGCTTGATTCAAGATGGTCATCCCAAGGATAAACTATGGGTCGCCGACACCAGCATTGAAAAGCTAACTCCCCTGCGCGATCGTTTTGGCATTCACGTGACAACGGATAACAAAACAGCGGCAAAACAGGCTGATATCGTCATACTCGCACTAAAACCTCCCATGATTGCGCCAGTGGCACGTGAATTAAGCAGTGTTATTCGCGAGCGAAAACCACTTCTCATTTCCATTGCAGCGGGCATTTCTACCACGCATATTAAACGCATGTTGGGAGACGCCTCACCTATCATTCGAGCCATGCCCAATACGCCAGCACTCATTGGTTGCGGCGCCACAGCACTTTTCGCTAACGCCACTGTTGCAAAAGAAACACGCAATCTCGCCGAATCAACCTTACGTGCCGTTGGTTCGATTGTTTGGCTACCTGATGAATCCTTAATGGATATCGTCACCGCTCTCTCAGGCAGCGGTCCTGCCTATTTCTTTTTAATCATGGATGCATTGCAAAAGGGCGCGGAATCCTTGGGATTACCGAAAGAAACGGCGCGCTTACTCACCTTACAAACGGCACTTGGCGCCGCGCGCATGGCGATTGAAAGCAGCACGCCGCTTGATGAACTTAGACGTCAAGTCACTTCCCCAGGTGGTACTACCGAAAAAGCCATTTCTGTGTTAGAAGAAAATAACATTGGGGCATTACTGAAAAACGCATTACAAGCCGCTATGTTACGCTCAAAGGAACTCGCTACTATTCTAGAAGAGGAAAATTAAATGTCAGATGCCGTTAATGCTTCACTATTATTCTTAATTAACACGCTGTTTGATCTTTATCTGTTTGTGTTAATCATTCGTTTAATACTTGCTTACGTCGGCTCTAATTATTATGAACCGATCACACAATTTATTGTTAAAATAACTGATCCTGTGGTGAAACCACTTCGCCGTTTCATTCCTAATTATCGCCATATCGAAATATCGACCATTCTCATCATCATCGCACTTGAGATGATTAAATTCGGAATCATTTCAAGCCTGACGTTTGGGTTCCCAAACCTATTGGGCTTATTCTTGTTAGCGATTGGTGATGCGTGCAAACTCCTCATTCAAACTTTTTTCTATGCCATTTTGTTGCAAGCCATTCTAAGCTGGATACAACCGCAAGCACCGGTCAATAGCGTATTAATACAATTTAATTCGCCCATCATGCGTCCCATACAACGTATCATTCCATTAGTTGGCGGCGTAGATATAACGCCTATTCCCGCACTTATTTTGCTTCAGCTCGTGAGTATTGCGCTCATCAATCCATTGATGGCTGTTGCGCTTAATATTGCCATCAGTTAGTACGGATATGTTAAATGAAGATAGTCCTAGCAAGCGGCAACAAAGGAAAAATTCGTGAACTTGCCGCTTTACTTACCACATTAAACGTAACAATTGTTCCGCAAAACGAATTGGGCGTGGAAGAAATCGCGGAATCTCACGTTACTTTTATTGAAAATGCACTTAGTAAAGCACGTCATGCAGCAAGTGTTACCGGTCTAGCTGCAATCGCAGATGATTCAGGTTTAACGGTTGATGCGCTTTCGGGCGCACCCGGTATTTACTCAGCACGGTATGCCGGTGAAAAAGCAACCTCAAAAGATAACATTCAAAAATTACTGGCCGATATGAAACACATTCCGCCAGAAAAACGTCAAGCACGTTTTTATTGTGTCCTGGTTTTTATGCACTCCCCTAATGATCCCACACCGCTTATTTGTGAAGGAAGTTGGTCTGGTACGATTCTCACCTCACCAAAAGGGGATGATGGTTTTGGTTATGATCCGATTTTTTATTTACCCTCCTTGCAAAAAACAGCGGCAGAATTACCGCTTGATGAAAAAAATGCGATCAGTCATCGCGGCATAGCTTTGCAATCTTTAATTAAACGCTTGGCGGAAAATAAATGAGTGCGCTCTCAGTTAAAAAATTAACGAAAAAATACGCGAATGGTCCCACCGCATTAAAAGGCATCAATCTTGAAGTGGCCGTTGGTGATTTTTTTGCGCTTCTCGGTCAAAATGGCGCGGGCAAATCAACCACTATCAGTATTATTTGTTCGCTTGTCAAAAAAACATCTGGCAAAATAGCTGTGTTTGGTTACGACACGGATATTCAACTTGCAAAAGCGAAATCCTTAATTGGTGTTGTGCCACAAGAAATGAATTTCAGCATCTTTGATAATCTTTTGCAAATTCTTGTGAATCACGCTGGTTATTATGGCATCCCGCGAAAAATTGCTTTTGTCAGAGCAGAAAAATATCTAAAGAAAATGGGTATATGGGAAATGCGCAATCAACCCGCCATTCGCTTATCTGGTGGGATGAAGCGACGTCTCATGATCGCAAGAGCACTCATGAATGAACCTAAACTCCTTATTCTGGATGAACCTACCGCTGGGGTTGATATCGAATTGCGTCACAGCTTGTGGCGCTATTTAAAAGAATTAAACCAGGAAGGTACCACTATTATTTTAACAACGCATTATCTAGAAGAAGCAGAACAACTTTGCAAAAACGTGGCGATTATCGATCATGGTGAAATCATTGAACACACCGACATGAAATCCCTCATCAGTCGTCTCGATATTCAAACGTTAATTCTGGATCTTGATCAACCACAGCGTCATTTTCCTTTGTTAAATCATTTTAAAGGACGTTTACTCGATGAAACGAGCATGGAAGTTGAGATTCACCGCGGTCAATCGATTAATGATCTAGTGCATTTACTTACGCAGCAACACATTCGCATTAATAGTATGCGTAATAAAACAAACCGTCTCGAAGAATTATTTATTTATTTGATTTCGGAGAATAAAAAGTAAATGACACCGCGCACCGGTTTTTACCAAGACATGATTGCTTTGCAAACCATTCTCTTTCGTGAAGTAAATCGTTTTTCCCGTATTTGGTCACAAACGTTATTACCACCAGCGATCACCATGAGCTTGTATTTTATTATTTTCGGGAAATTTATCGGCTCACAAATTCACAACATACACGGTTTTGCCTACATACAATATATCGTGCCAGGTCTTGTCATGATGTCAATCATGACGAATGCATATGCAAATACGGCATCTTCATTTTTCCTTACCAAGTTTAATAAAAGTATTGAAGAAATGTTGGTATCGCCTATGCCAAGCCTCACCATTCTCCTGGGCTTTATGTTAGGCGGTACCTTACGCGGTATTTTGGTCGGTATCATCGTGATTTTCGTTTCGCTCTTTTTTACGCATATTCCTATCACGCATTTTTTTGTGGTTTGCGGTATGGGAATTTTGGCGGCAATGGTATTTTCGCTTGGTGGCCTCATCAATGCAATTTATGCGAAACGCTTCGATGATATTTCGTTTATCCCCACGTTTGTCTTAACGCCATTGACTTACTTGGGCGGCGTCTTTTATTCCGTTGATCAATTGCCCGCCACCTGGCGCTCGCTTTCCATGGTTAATCCTATTCTGGATATCGTTGATACCTTCCGCTATGGCATGCTGGGTATCTCTGATTTAAGTGTTTATACCGGATTTCTGCTGGTTGGCGCCTTATTTATTATTCTCTTTTTTTGGGCATGGCGACTTTTGCATAGGGGTGTTGGAATAAAGATGTGAGATCTGTTTACAACCGCAGCTGATCCGATTACCCTTTTTATTAATCAGGAAATGACTATAAGGACGTAGACTATGTTTAAACATGTTTTAGCACTCATCGCACTCAGTGTCGCCGTTACTCTCTTTATGACGTATACACAGCAGGCTGTTGAATTACTGCTGGCAGTTCATGAGTGGGTATCGCAATTATTATCCGACGTCTTTTCATCCGGCAATGCTGGCAGTATCGCAAGAGGCCTGATTGCCTTATTAAGCGTGCCGCTTTTGGTCGGCCTCATTCCTGCGCTTATTTACTATGCTGTCAAACGCGATTTTTTCCCTTATTTTATGGAAATCGTCTGGATCGTTTGGCTCATTCAGGCGGGTGCTTTGGTCGTTAAGGCCGTCGCCTAAGTTTGACGGTACATTCACCCCGGGCGTCAGGTTAAATAGCTAAACTGACGCTACAACCAATAAGCCGTTTTCACCATTACTGTTGAAACCAGTGTCATGCCTTTTTTAATAAAGCGCGGTAATTCATTTGCGCCTTGGGCGATGGCTTCATCACGATGTTTCGCCTCGTCTGCTTCCATTTGTGCGAGGATCTTATAACTGCGTTTATCTTCACTGGGCAGCATCTTCAAATGGCCTTCAAGATGTTTGATCACTTGGCGTTCGGTTTCAGCGACAAACCCCAAACTCCATTTATCGCCGATAAGCCCTGCTGTCATCCCAATGCAAAATGAACCCGCATACCAGAAGGGGCTTAAATAGGTAGGGTGACTACCAAGCTCATCCAGGCGCTGCTTGCACCAGGCAAGATGATCGCCCTCCTCAATCGCGGCTGCTTGCATTTTGCGTTGAATCGCATCCGTTCGTGAAACGATGCCCTGTCCATGATAAAGCGCTTGCGCACAAATTTCACCAGCGTGGTTAATTCGCATGAGACCCGCGGCGTGTTTACGCGCCTCTTCACTCAATCGTTCTTCAGCCACTTTGTCGGCGGGATAAGGCCTGCCGCTTGTTTTCGGGGTGTCCGACAAGGCCCTGACTGCTTGATCTAATCCAAGACAAAGTTTGTCGAACAGCGAATAATGTCGTTTTGTATCCATGCATGGCTCTACGAAAGATAGATGAAAGCCTTATCATACCCCTTTGTTTAATGCAAAAAAATTCATTTCGACCACACGCTCTCTGTACACGACAAAATTTAAAATTGCCCGTTCATGCTTCGAGACGGCGCAAAAAGCGCGCTCGCGCATCCTGAGCTTGTCGAAGGACTCAGCATGAACGGGTTCTAAATATGCTCATTAACCGACCGTTCGCCCCAGATCCTCCATAAATATCGCTTGCATTTTGAAGGCAAATTTATATATATACGGTTTTTCACTTAAACTCTCTGGAGATCCTTAATGGAAACTGACAAAGCCGGCCTTTTATCCACTGATGTTCGTCACCTTGACATGAAAACATTTGACTTTGTAAGCCTCATTGAAGCCATGGAAGGAACGGCCTTCCAAGCGAGAAATACGGCGCGTGCCGCCAAGATTTATAACCAAATGTTAGCAGACGAGCAATGCGGTGTGATTTTATGCCTTGCCGGTTCTTTAGTCAGCGCGGGTTTGAAAAAAATCTTCGTCGATATGATCGAGAACAACATGGTCGATATGATTGTTTCAACCGGTGCCAATATCGTTGACCAGGATTTCTTTGAAGCACTGGGCTTTAAACACTATCAAGGTTCTCCACGGCTTGACGATATCAAACTACAATCACTCGCGATTGACCGGATTTATGATACCTTGATTGATGAAGATCAATTACGAATTTGTGATGATACTATTCGCGATATCGCGAACAGCCTCCCGCCCAAACCTTATTCTTCCCGCGAATTTATTCGGGAAATGGGTCGCTATCTCGAAAAAAATGCCAAGAACAACGAATCAATTGTATTAAGCGCTTATCAAAAAGGCGTTCCTATTTTTGTACCTGCTTTCAGTGATTGCAGTGCTGGCTTTGGTCTCATCATGCATCAAATTGAACGACCAGAAAAACACGTTAGCATCGATTCAGTAAAAGATTTTCGTGAGCTAACGCAACTCAAAATTCATGCCAATGAAACGGGCCTTCTCATGGTTGGCGGCGGCGTTCCTAAAAACTTCGCGCAAGATGTTGTCGTTGCCGCTGAATTATTAGGTGCTGACGTACCGCTGCATAAATACGCGATCCAAATTACGGTTGCTGATGAACGCGATGGTGGTTTATCTGGCTCAACCCTGCGTGAAGCATGCTCTTGGGGCAAGGTTTCGGTTGTGCACGAACAAATGGTTTATAGCGAAGCAACCCTCGCTCTGCCAATGATCGCAGGCTATGCTTATGGGAAAGGTGCTTGGCGCACAAGAAAGGGACGCGCATTTAACCAGTTTTTTGCAACAACCGCCGTTGCAGAAAGAACGCCTGCTTAGGTAACGAGTTAACATGACAAACTGGTCTATTCAGGAGACCCGTGACATTTATCACATTGCGCAATGGAGTGATGGCTTCTTCAATATCGGTCACAACGGTACCGTCGAAGCCTACCCAAAAGGATCGCCAACTCAACATAAAATTGATTTGGCGCATCTCGCAGAGTGTATCAAAGAAGCGGGGATTTCCCTTCCGGTATTAGTTCGATTTACTGATATTTTACAAAAACGCGTGCAAAACCTGCATGACGCTTTTTCACGCGCGATTAAAGATAATCAGTATCAAGGCTCGTACTTAAGCGCCTATCCTATCAAAGTCAATCAGCAGCGACGAGTGGTTGAAACGATCCTCAGAAAGCAAAACGTGCCGGTTGGTTTGGAAGTCGGCAGCAAACCCGAATTACTCGCGGCGATTGCGCTCGTTGAAGAACCACAAGCCGTGATTGTTTGTAATGGTTACAAAGATCGCGAATATATTCGACTTGCACTGATAGGACAACGCATTGGTCATCGCGTTTATATTATTTTAGAAAAATTATCTGAATTAAAATTAGTATTGGAAGAATCAAAAAAATTAACTATTGAACCCATTCTTGGCGTACGCGTCCGTCTTTCTTCAATTAGCGAAGGCAAGTGGCAAGATTCAGGTGGTGAAAAATCAAAATTTGGTTTTTCAGCGCCGCAATTATTGCAAGTGATGCAGATTCTGCGCGAGAAAAATCATTTATCATTATTACAAGTATTACATTTTCATTTCGGTTCACAAGTCGCAAACATCGGCCATATCCAACGCGCGATGCACGAAGGTGCGCGCTATTATGTGGGTTTACGTGAACTCGGCGCACCGATTAATACCATTGATGTCGGCGGCGGTTTAGGCGTGGATTACGAAGGAACGCGTTCACGCAGTTTTTGTTCGATGAATTATACCATACAAGAATACGCCAACAATATTGTGTACACACTCGCTGAAATTTGTGCTCAACATCAATTACCTTGTCCCAATATTATTACGGAATCGGGTCGCGCCATCACCGCGCATCATGCCATGTTAATCACTAACATTATTGCGAGTGAATCTGCTTACGAACCTACCTCATTAAAAGCACCTGAAGTGGATGAAGCGCCCATATTACATAATCTCTGGAATTGCTTTTCTTATCTTTCAGCAAGTACGGTGCTTGAAATTTATCATGACATTTCGCACTGGATGTCTGAAGTTCATACAATGTACGTTCACGGCGTGATTGATCTTGAAAAGCGCGCCTACGCGGAACAAATTCATTACGCGGTTTGTTTTAAATTAAAAGATTATTTAAAACCAACCATTCGCGCACATCGTGAAGTTATCGATGATTTAAATAAAAAATTAGCGAACAAATTTGTTTGTAACTTTTCACTGTTTCAGTCCTTACCCGATGCGTGGGCAATTGATCAAGTCTTTCCTATCATGCCATTATCAGGACTGGATAAACCGCCTACTGAACACGGTATTTTACATGACATTACGTGCGATTCAGATGGGCGTATTGAAACCTACGTCAATAATTACGGCTTAGAAAGTACGCTGCCGCTTTTACCATTCGATCCAGAACAACCTTATTTACTTGGTATTTTCTTAGTTGGTGCGTATCAAGAAATTTTAGGTGATATGCATAATTTATTTGGTGATACTAATTCAGTGCATGTTGAAGTCACGGATGACGGTGGTTTTCGTTTATCGCATGCGTTACAAGGCGATACCGTTGCGACTTCATTACGTTACGTTGATTTTGAAGAAGAAGCGCTAATTGATGCTTATCAACGTAAACTAGCAAATGCGCAGATTACACGAGAAGAATCGGCGATTTTTCTCGCTGATTTGCAAACTGGTTTAGCTGGTTATACGTATTTCGAGGATTAATATGCCCTTTGACCCCAATGCTGCGGCGAGTAATGATTCTGGTGTTTTTGGTTTGCCGTTTACAAAAGAAGAATCTGCTTTAGTGTTATTACCTGTTCCATGGGAAGCTACCACTTCTTACGGTGGCGGCACAGCTAATGGTCCGCGCGCGATTGAAAAAGCAAGTAAACAAATTGATTTATTTGATCTAGAGCTCGGTAATTTTTTCAATGCGGGCATTTATATGTTGCCCGAATCGGAAGAAGTCAGAAAATGGAATGATATGGCAAAAGAAGCGGCGTCACTTGTCATTGAATTACACGATGAAGCCTTGCCCGATGTTATAAATGCACTCGCTACCGTTAATATACTCAGCCAGCAATTAAATAATTACGTTTATCAACAAACAAACACATTACTCCATGAAGGAAAATTAGTTGGTCTTCTAGGTGGTGATCATTCATCGCCGTTTGGTGCTATTCGTGCTTTCCTGGAACGTTATCCTGCCATGGGTATTTTGCATATTGATGCGCATGCGGATTTACGTGATGCTTATGAAGGATTTAACTATTCGCACGCATCGATTATGCATAATGTCATTACCAGGACATCATTAAATACCCTTGTGCAAGTAGGTATTCGTGATTTTTGTGAAACAGAATTTGATTTTATCAATGCGCATGCCGATCGAATCAAAACATTTTATGATATCCATCTTGCTAATGCAAAATTAAATGGAAAGCATTGGTCGCAGCTTTGCGATGATATTATTTCGCATTTGCCGCAAGAGGTTTATATTTCATTTGATATTGATGGTCTCGATCCGCGTTATTGTCCGCACACGGGTACGCCGGTTCCGGGTGGCCTTGATTTTCATGACGTATTATTTTTATTTAAGAAAGTGATTGAATCTGGCCGTAAAATTATTGGCTTTGACCTTAATGAAGTATCACCAGGTGAAACCTACGCGGGTGAAGCAGAAGATACCGCGGCTGAATGGGACGCGAATGTGGGTGCGCGCTTATTGTATAAGCTCTGCGGCTTGACGCTTATATCGCGATAGGGGTGACAAACGCGCCAAAATCCTTATACTTCCACCCCATGACCAATCAATATCACTCATCCATCGTTAAAAAGCACAAAACACTGCCTGCGCGGGTCATGCAATTCTCGACCCCACATGGGAACGTGTTAACGCCCGCCTTCATGCCGGTTGGTACGCGCGCCATGCTGAACTATCTTACGCCCACAGATCTTAAAGCGGCTGGCAGTGAGATCATCCTTGGCGGCAATACGTATCACATGCTGGTCGCTCCCGGCATGGATGTCCTTCAAGCGGTTGGCGGCATGCATCGCTTTATGGGTTGGGATAAAGCAATGCTCACAGATAGTGGCGGCTTTCAAGTCTTAAGCCTCTCCAAAAAGGGGCAAATTTGTCTTATTGATGAAGAAGGGGCGCACTTTAAACACCCCATCACCGGCAAAATCATTCATCTCAATCCGCATACCTCCATAGGAACACAGAAGATCATTGGTGCGGATATCATCATGGCATTTGATCAGTGCACGCCTGAAACCGGCGGTCGTGAAGCAGCACTTGCCGCGTTAGACCGTACACACCGTTGGTTATTACTGTGCAAAGAGGAACAAGAAAAAAATCCGAATTCTGCCTACGGTTTGCGCCAAGCCCTCTTTGGCATTATCCAGGGCGGCAGTTTTCGGGACTTACGCGATACAAGTACCGAATTCGTCGTGAACCTTGATTTAGACGGGATTGCGATAGGCGGTGAAGTGATTGGCTTTGATATGCCAAAAACAGCTGAAATCATTGATTGGGTAAGACCCATGCTGCCTGCAAATAAAATTCGTTACACCATGGGTGTGGGACTAAACCCGCAAGATTTAATTGATGTGGTGGCAAAAGGCATTGATATTTTTGACTGTGTTGCCCCCACACGCAATGCAAGGCATGGAACCTTATATCACGGTGATTTAGTTGAGCGCGATGGCTGGCTCGCCTTTGAAGGTGAACGCATTTCTATTAAAAAGGGCCTGTATGCCAAAGATGATCAACCGCTCATGCAAGATTGCACTTGCTATACTTGCCAACGCTTTAGCCGCGCCTACCTGCACTACCTTTTTAAAGAAGGTTTGATTGCTTATTTTCATCTCGCCAGTATTCATAATGTTCATGTCATGCAAATGACGTGTGCAAAGATGCGGGAAATTATGTTGCGGGATGATTGAGGGCTTAACCTGAATTTCTGCTCGCACTCAACGCAAAAATTCGTCATGATGACATTAGGGACTAAATGCTGGGAGGCATACGATGAAGCTATTATCGATCAGCATCATCAGCGTGAATGGAACAATCGAAAAGTCCGCCCACGAAGAATCGCCTGAAGCCATCCAGGCAGCTTATCATATCAACGAAATCATCGAGCGCTTAAAAGTTGCTTCACAAAAAGAACTTTCTCCCTTTCATATTTATACCAGTTGCGGTGAATTTTATTATTATTTACTGATGGATAATAAGCGCGTTTATCTTTTTATCTCGAATGAACTTGCTTCTTCACAAGCTGAATTGACCCGCCATTTTAATGACATCGCATGGATTGCAGAATCTGCAGAACATAAACAACAGCAAAAATTAAAAGAGAAATTGGCACACCCCAATAGACATTTGACCGAGGTAAGGGAAATTAAACAGGAGATTGGCAGCCTCCGGGAAGAATTTTTCCACACGATTGATAACTTGCTGGAAAGAGAGGGCAACTTCCACACGCTATTCAAAAAAACCTGAATCACTCGATATAGACCCATTAACGAAATCGCTGTAGCATTGATGATACTACGTTGAGGCATGAATTGCCGTCTCACGGCCGCTTAGCGATGACAATAGCCGTCATTTATTGAAACATAAGGAACCAGAAATGATTACCATGGATTTACAAATGGATTTTGAAATCGTCTGTCGAGTGGTTCTGGCCTGTATATTGGGCTGCATCATCGGGTGGGAGCGTGAGCGCCATCGCAATATTGTCTCAGCCGGCATTCGCACCTACGGCGCGATTTCACTTGGCTCCTGTGTGTTTGGAATTTTGAGTTATATCATCGCAGGCGCTGACCCCTCCCGTATTGCGGCCCAAGTGGTCGCCGGTATTGGCTTTTTGGGTGGCGGCGTCATTTTTAGACAAGGGGATTATGTCGCCGGTCTCACGACAGCCGCCACCATCTGGGCGACCGCCTCGGTGGGCCTTGCAGTCGCCTTCGGCCTTTACTTCGTCTCTATTCTCATCGCCTTCATGATTTTTATGCTCTTATACCTCCCGCGCCTCACCTGGTGGAAGCGGATCTCAGCGAAGTAGGCGATGAAGTGAAGCAATCTTAAGATTTTCTTAAGCGTGCTCACGTATTATGCACTCCTAGCAACTTATAATTAACGAGGAGAGCCGCACATGATTACAGATATAACAAACCCAACCAAGGTAACAGAGACTACTTCATTGCTTCAACAACAGCGTATAGAAAAACTTGAGAAAATCGCAAAAGATGTTGGTGAATTACCGAAAAGCAAAGAACAAGGTATATTCTTGCAGCAAATTAAGCTACTACAAACTGATATTAAGGGAAATATAAGGGTAAATAAGCTCGAGGAAAAACTAGATCAATTGGAAAAAGAGTACCTTCTCCTGCAAAACAAAGTGGCCCTGGAAGCTGAACAACATCTCCGCAGAGATTTAATAAAAAAACAAGCTAATTCCGAAAATACTACAAACCTACTGCATGAGAAATCTGAAGCTATCTCTACGATTTTAAATGGTAGCCAGGGTTTCAAAAAAATCAACCCCACACCATCTCGATCCTTTAGCAGCAAACTGTTTTCATTCTTTTGCCCATGCTTTAAGGAGTCGACATCGCAATACAAGAAAATCCCAAGCAATCCTAATTCAACTAGCTTGCGTCACTAATATCCGTGTCATCCCGACGACTGCCGAAGGCAGGAGGAGGGATCTCGTCATTTTATCGAGATCCCTCGCTAGCTCGGGACAACTGAAGTCGCCACACCCATCAGACTCAATCCCTACCCCTGCGCTTTCTTAATCAACGCCTGCAATTCACCAGCTTCATACATTTCAGCAATAATATCACTGCCGCCAATAAATTCACCTTTCACATAGAGTTGTGGAATGGTTGGCCAATTGGAATAAACTTTAATGCCTTGACGTACTTCGTCATCCTGCAACACATCAACGGTTGCAAATTTCGCACCGCATGCTTTTAATACATTCACCGCACGCGCGGAAAATCCGCACATTGGTAATTCAGCATTACCTTTCATAAAAAGAATAATCGCATTCGCTTCAATATCAGCTTTAATTTTTTCTTGAATAGACATCGTTTTTCACCTTCTAAATAATACTAAAAATGATCTCTGTACACGACAAAATTTAAAATTGCCCGTTCAT
>Ga0155585_1085_pt1 | contig 17616 bp, 17 predicted proteins | sample RifCSPhighO2_12_FD_107242 | JGI IMG/M metagenome (GOLD analysis project Ga0155585, IMG submission 107242) | Gammaproteobacteria bacterium RIFCSPHIGHO2_12_FULL_43_28 | reverse complement strand
TAACGTCATGAATGTTATATTAATGTAAATGATGACAGACAAGGACGTTCATGCCTAACCCTACCATCGTTCTCATTGGTGCCATCAGTGTCCTGCTGATCCTTGCGGCAATCACCATGTTCATCAGCAAGTGGTCGCGCCTCCCCTTTACGGTGATGTTAGTGGTAATGGGGTATGCCGCATCGCATTTAGCAAAGTATGGCCCTCCGTTTCTCGCACCGCTTGCCGCCTACAAGATTCATCCCGATATTATTTTATATGCGTGTTTGCCAACCCTGATATTCGAATCCGCCTTTGCCATGGATGCGCGCTTACTAAAGCATAATTTAGCACCAGTATTAACACTTGCCATTCCTGGATTATTTCTCTCAACGGCCATCATTGGGTTAATCGTTTGGTCTCTGACCTCATTTCCATTATTGACCGCGTTATTACTCGGCGCTATTTTAAGCGCGACTGACCCAGTCGCCGTGATTTCACTTTTCAAACAATTAGGCGTTCCTAAACGTTTAACCATCTTAGTTGAAGGTGAAAGTTTATTTAATGATTCAACAGCCATTGTCACTGCCAAAACCATTTTAATCATCATGCTCGCAGGCAGCATGACGAGCACGACCTTATTTCATAGCATGCATTTATTTTTGTTTGAATTTTTCGGCGGTATTGTAATTGGCTTTATCATGGCACTTATCACGGGGTCCGTGATTGCTGCGATTGAAGATGAACCCTTAACTGAGCTTTCACTCACCATCATTCTTGCCTATCTTTCGTTTATCATGGCAGATAAATTTTTCCATGTAAGCGGTGTTATGGCAACGATTACCGCCGGCATCATGATGAGCGGCTGGGGACGTACTAAACTTTCTTCTCATGCTGTTGAAAAACTCCACGATATACTTGAATTTCTTGCTTATATCGCGAATGCACTTATCTTTTTACTGGTTGGTTTAAGCATTCAATTGCAAACATTGGCTGATTCATTTTGGATTATTACGATTGTTATTTTTGCCATGCTTTTCTCACGTGCCATTGTGATTTACGCATTGGTCCCGCTGATTGGTAAATTACCCAATGCGGAACCCATTGATATACGCTATCAAACCATTATGTGGTGGGGCGGTTTGCGCGGCGCAATTGCTTTAGCCATCGTGCTTGGATTAAGCAATATGCCAGACCAGGAAACGCTTATTTCCGTTGTCATGGGCGCTGTTTTATTTACTATTCTTGTGCAAGGTTTATCGATAGAAAAAATCATTCACTACTTAAGGCTTGATCGCTTATTATTACCTGATCGTGTGGCGAAAATGGAAGCGGAAATCGCCGCAGAAAAAATCACCTTAGAACGCATTCCCGAATTGCAACGTGGTGGTTTATTTTCATTAATCATTGCAAAAGATTTACAAGCCGCTTGCAAGCGAGCTATCGCTAAAATCAATTCGCGTTTGCAACGCCTTCGAAAAAATGAATTAACCCTTAAAGAAGAAGAAGGATTACTTTTTTTAAGCGCATTTGCCGTTGAAAAAAGTCTTTATTACGATATGTTTTCCAATGGTCACCTCACTGAACATGCCTATCGATTGTTAACGCATGATATCGATCTTGAAGTGGATTTAATGCGTTACCGAGGAACGATAACCGAAACGGTTCCTATCGGTTTCATCCGACGAGTTAAAACACTATTCATTGGCTGGTTTAGCAATGTTCCTGTATTAAACCGTCTCGCCATGCACATGCAATTAATGCTCACCATTCGTGATTACGAAGAAAAATGGGGCCTACATCAAGGCAGCCTGGTTGTACTTAATCACCTGAATGAATTAGAAAAAATTGAATCATTCAAACAAGAAGCGATTGATGTCGTCAAAAATCGCTTTAAAAGCTGGCTTACTGCCACCACACACTACCTTGATGAAATCACCGCGCAATTTCCAGAATTTGTCAATGATATGCAGCAACGGCTTGCACAGCGCTTATTATTACTCGCCAAATACCACGCGGTCATGCATCAAGTGAAAGAAGGGTTACTACCACAAGGCATCGCGGATGCACTCATACAAAAATACTTGATAAAAATTCGAAAATTAAGTAAACCTCAACCTGAAAAACTCAAACTCGATCCGCATGAATTAATTCGTAACGTTCCCTTCTTTCGTTATATTCCCGCTGATAAAGTAGACTCGATTATTGATTCACTCAGAGAATGCCGCGTTGCTGCAGGCAATACCATCATTAATGAAGGTGAACCCGGTGAAAAACTTTATCTCATCATGCGCGGCGTTGTTCGTGTCATTAAAGAAAAAGAAGGCCGCCCCCTTGAGTTAGCGACCCTCATGGCCGGTGATTTTTTCGGGGAAATGGTTTTACTTTACGATACAAAACGTACCGCTACCTGCAAAGCGATAACCCCTTGTCTGCTTTATACCTTGGATAGAAAAACATTTAATGAACTTAAAAATCGCTTTCCTGCGATTGAAAGGGCAATCGCTGAAGAAGCGGAAAAACGAGGTGAATAGCTTTAACTGCAAATTCTGGATAAGCCATTGATGCACCAGCTACTGTCATGCCAGCATGCTTTTAGCTGGCATCTATACCCATTACACTTCAAGATGCGAATCCTAACATCTCATCTTGCGGCAAATTTTAAACGTTTTTCAATCGAAAAACCTCACAATACCGTAAGTATTGCTGCGGTTTTTCTCAATTAAAACGTTTAAAATTCTTGCAATCTGAGCGTTATCACTTCGCATCTTGAAGTGTAATGGGTATAGTATTTTTAAGCATTTGCTGGATGCCCTCGCACAAAGAACGTGCGGCTGGCATGACAGAAGTTGGTGCTGCGCTTATCCGAAGTTCACATTAGATCGTTTGTCTGTGCCCATCCGGTTTCCAGGCGGGTGCGATTACATTGGGCATCGATGAACGCAGCAAAAGCGGCGCCGGTGCAATCGTAAACTCACCGAAACGGTCGTTGATGTCATCTACAATGCTATTTAACTTCTCGCGCTTTTGATCTCGCTCAAGAAAAAAATCTAATTGTTCGCCGCCTGCAAAAGGATCTAACGCTGTCACTTGAATTTGATACACAGGTTCACCGCGCCAATGCTGCTCGATTAAAAATAAACCGAGTTGATAAATTTCCTTACCATCGTTCGCCGGCAGCTGCGTTTTTCCAACGCCGCCCAACCAACCCCAATCATCATGTTTAATCCCCGCAAAAAAATGCTGCGCGCGAAAACCATGCTGCCGCAAACGTCCGCCTAATTTTTCACACATGTGCATCAAATACGTTTGAATGATTTGTGGATCACGCGTATTAGGCGGCATGACTTTGCCATGCCCCATGGATTTAGGCGTTGCGATTTCTGTATGCACAGGGTCGGGATCCGCCCCCTGACACATATACCAAATGCGCCGTCCTAAATTTCCAAAACGTTTTGCGAGTATACTGATGGGCACTTTTTCCATATCACCGCAACGCAATACGCCGTGTTTTGCTAAAAAGCCGCCTATGCCTGATTTGATGCCGCATAATTCGGTGACTGGCACCCATTTCAAACGTGCTTTTGCTTCCCAGGGCGGGACCACCGTAAACCCATCCGGCTTTTGTTGTTTGGCAGCAAATTTTGCGGTGGTTTTATCGCCACTCACGCCTACTGAGCACAGTAAACCTGACGCTTCATATACCAAGTCTTTTGCCATGCGCGCGATCTTTTCTGGCGATCCCAGTAACCATTGACAACGTGTCACATCTAGAAAGGCTTCATCGATAGAAAACACTTCCATATCGGGAGTGAGCGCTGATAATGCTTGCATAATGGCGCGGGAAGCTGCGACGTAACGTTTAGGATCGGCCGGCACCTGAATCAAATCCGGGCACAAACGCCGCGCTTCATAGAGGCGCATTCCGGTTTTAACGCCAAACGCGCGCGCCTCGTAGGAACTTGTAATAATGCAACTCCCCTGTTTGCCATTAGTGATAGCGATGGGCCTGCCACGCCAGGGCAAGTGATCGCGCTGCTCAACCGAGGCAAAAAAGGCGTTCATATCAACCAGAATAATGGCGCGCGGCCAATTACGATTGCTCATACACACCTCGGCAAAAGAGAATGTTTATGGAACTGTGTCATGCCAGCGGAAGCGAGAACATTCATCAAACTGTGTCATGCCAGCGTGCTTTTAGCTGGCACCCAGTATGAACCTGAGAAAAGCCTGGGTGCCAGCTAAAAGCACGCTGGCATGACACAGTTCCATAAACACTCTCGCGGAAGCTGGCATCCAGGCTTTTCTCAGGTTCATACTGGGTGCCAGCTTCCGCTGGCATGACACAGTTTGATGAATGTTCTCCGGCAAAACGAACGATATCAAATCACCTGCTTAATCTCAGCAGCCCGATAAAGACTCCCTGGACTTGCACGCGATGCGGCAAATACGCTTTCGGTTTTAACTGAGGATTCGCTGGTACGAGGGTAATGCGTTCCTTTATCTTGTAGGAAAGGCGCTTTAGGGTCACTTCCTGGCTGTCAATCAGTGCCACGACGATCTCACCTTCGCGCGCTTCCCGCACCGGGCGGCAAATGACAAAATCCCCCTCTAGAATGCCTTCATCCATCATGGAGTCCCCCTTCACCTCGAGCACAAACTGTCCTCGACCGGTAAAGAGAGACGCAAGGTCAAGGGATTGTGGGTCTTCTATGGCTTCTATGGGTTCACCTGCCGCAATACGGCCAACCACAGGGACCGTGATCACGCCCTGCCCCACTATTTGAATGTTGCGGTAACCTTTTTTGTGGAATTTAAGCTTGCCTGCATCGACCAGGGCATGAATATTACGGCTCACCAGGCTAAGTGAGTTGGCGCTAATGCCTATACCGCTTGCAATCTCAGCTAAGCTGGGTGAAAACCCATGCTGGGTTGAATATTGTTCAATAAATTGGCAAATCTTGTGCTGTAATGGGGTTGACATCTTATTTCACCTTTTCTTCACTATAAGCCTATGGTAGTGAAGAAAAGGTGAAATAGCAACAGGAATTCGTCAGGTCACGCTCTCATCGGCAACCACCAACACTTCAGGTAGATGCACGGCGGGTTTCACGTTCCACGCCAACAATTCATTTTTCTCTCGTTCTGCCATAAGTGGGCTATATTGTCTGTCCAGAAAATAATTAAATGACAATACAATATCAGAGGAACTCGGCAGCGCTTTTTTGCCGTTTGTATAAACGCCAGCAAGCTTCACTTGCCAGGGCCCATCACACGGCCCGCTTTGCCATGCAATATTAGCATCGTAATAATTGAATGGTTGACGAAATTCCGCATCTACGCCAGCGAAAATAAAATCTGTTAATTGCTGATCAAGATGCAGTGAAGCGCCAAAGCCATCGACAATTTTACCCGTTTCCAACAACTTTCTTGTGTAACGGACCTTATCGTAATTCAAATCCATGCCCACTTTTGTGCCTGGCAACACACGCAATTTAAATCCGGGACTGATACCGCGTGAATCTGCACCGCCAACGCGTCTTGTATTCGTAAACGCTGCTACCACCCCGCTGCTAGTTGTGTACGTACCCGTGCGTGGCGCTAGTAATGCGCTGGCTGAATGCGCGTAATAAGCATTCAAACTAAATTGTGGATGCAGTCTATCGTAATAATTAAAATCGTATAGATAGGTTGCACCAAGCGCGCCTTGATTAGTCCAATTGGGTTGATTACCACTAAAATAAGCGTAAGTAATTTCTTGCCAAAGAAATTCACCCGATAATTTCAATAAATGTCGGTCAAAAAAGCGTGCGGCAACCGTGCCATTGATACGCACATTACGCGAGCCCAATTCGCCCGCGAAAGAATAACCGCTATTGTCGGTCAATAAACTATTTAAACTTGCTTTAAGGGTAGGTCCTAACTGCGTATCGGGATGACCACTATTTGGAATAGCAGCTTGCAGGGGTGAAGCAAGTAACAAGGTATTTACAAATAATAATGCATGATAAGCTTTTATTTTCATTTTATCTCCTAACAATCAACCAACTGACGATGCGTCTCTGTCAGTCTCAAGTATTCATTATGCAACACATGTCCAATACTGTTGTGGCGCTAATGGACGAATAGCACACCAATAATAAGGATCCCACTTTGCTTCAATCGATTGATCGTGAACACCAACTGCATAAAAATGTTTATAATAAGAGGCTGACACACTGGACGGTTTGACCGTATTCATTGCAGTAACGATAGAACACAGTCTACAAGTTGGTTGATAAATTTGTTTATAATTATATTCTTTCAACCAAGATAATTGCTGATCAATCGGCGTATAATACGTTTCGAAATTGGTAATTTCTTTTGAATCAGGTGAATAAGTATAGATTTTAAAACCCGGATTATTACCATAAATCGGACTTATCGCCGGCGTGCCTGAGACAGGAACACGATTAGCATTGCTAAGTGTTAACACTTGAAACCAATCCATGTGCAAATGGCCGGCAAAAATACCGGCAATTTCAGGGGCAAATTGTTTTAAATTCGCTTCATATCCTAATACGTAAGACCGCTTCCACAATTCAATTAAACGGAACAAACGATATTGTAAAGTCGCATAAACATCGATACCCGCCGGTATATGCATCGCGAGCAATGCCATTTGTTGGTTCGATTTAACGACTGCCAACTCCTCATGTAGCCATGTCAATTCATTGGTCGCAGCCGTATCAATATTTTTACCGCGCGCATTCGTCGCAAATAAAACGCTATTTAATAAAATAAGCTTAAGCTTCGCATCACCCGAAATGGTTACAGCATAGTAACCACCGCGATAAAATGAATTCATGAACGCTGAACGATTCGCTGGATTTTTAATTAAATCAGACCAAATACCCGCCGCGTCATTGAAAAAAGCCCCATTGGGTGTTGATGCATAATCGTATTGATACGTATCATTATTACCAATGAGCGGGTAAACATCGATGGATGGAAAGGTACGATTCAATTCCATCGTCAAAAATGACAAGGTTTTTCTAACAAACTCGCGATAACCCACTGAACTTCTATCACCCGTATACTTTTTATAATATTCACGATAATTATGCGCAAGAAAATCACCCAGCACGATCACAAACTGCGCGTTACTTCGCACCGCTTGAAGTTTTGCAGCCTTTAACGCTGACTGCAAAAGTGGATAGTTCGTATCTTGTCGGTATTGTGATGGCTGTGATTCATTCGCAGCAAGTATCGATCCCCAGCTTGAAGCGGGCGCCGATCGTAATTGCTGAATATAACCACATGCATTACCACGATTGTAACAACCAACAAAGGGATCGAAATGAATATCAGATAAGGTCAGGAATGGTATCTTGCTTTTAGCTTTTTCATCACGCGTTTTTGCGTAGGAAAATTGACTTGCAATAAACATGAAAAATAGGATCGCGAGTACACGCATACTGCGTGAATACATTGATGATGATCGCATAGGCTTTCTACTCACAAGTGATAAAACGCCGCGCAAGTAATTTACGCGACGCATGATCGTTGAAATCTTATTCATTCGCAGGAATCACACCACAGGCAATACGCGCACCACCGCCGCCTAATTTTTCAGGTTGATCTTTGTAATTATCACCGCCTGCATGAATCATAATGGCATGCCCTTTTAACCTGGCAAGCTCCATACGCGGTGCAAGCACTGGCAAGCTTGCCTTACCGTTCGAATCGACAACCAGTATGGGCATGTCTCCTAAATGTGATTGATCTTCGTAAGGACCATTATGCATTTTCGTCGTCGTAGGATCAAAGTGACCGCCCGCCGCCATGCCTTTCTCATCACAAGAGGGATTTTCATGGATGTGAAAACCATGCGTACCTGGCGTTAAATCATGTAAATTTGGCTTAACGATGACACCGCAGTGTTTATATTCTATCAGTGTTATGGTTCCAATGGATTGACTACTACCATTTGATTGAGTCAAATACATGGGAACGGTAATTGCCGCAAATACTTCTGCGGAACAAACTAAGGTAAGAAACGCAAAGCAACTTAATCTCTTCTTAAAACGCATTTTTATCCCCTTTTATGCTGAAAAATCCACAGATTGGTCGCCCCCGCAACCGCTACGGGTATCACAAAAAAATTGAGCACTGGGATCATCGATACCATAAGAACACTCATACCAAAACCCAATGCAAGCAAACGTCGTTGCCGCAACCAATCTCTCAGTTGCCTAAATGATACGCGATGATTATCACTCGGATAATCAGTATACGTCATTGCCATTAGCCAGGCACTAAATATAAACCACAACAATGCGGCAACCAATTGTATCACCGGGATGAAAAATAAAATCAATAACAATAATAATCTTGGCAATGAATAAATAAGAACAGCCAATTGACGGCCAATCATGCGCGGAACATCTTTAATGGTTTCCAGCATGCTACGCTTAACCAATACTTGGCCTGTTAAATAGATTTCAACTTTTTCCGCCAGCAATCCATTAAAGGGCGCGGAAATAATATTCGCCATCATCACAAAAAAATAAATCAGCACGAGAAAAAAACTAATAAAAAATAAAAGCCAAAAAATAATGCTTAACCACCGCAGGAAGCCGGGCAAATGGGTGAAGATCCATCCATTTAATTCACTTGCAAAATGCCGTAACACCAAAAAAAGGCCAATAAAAAAAACGATATTGAGCGATACAGGGATGATAACAAAGCGTCTTACGCCGGGCTTTGCAATTAAGCGAAACCCGGATAAAAAATAGTGAATGCCTAAAAAAAAATTATTCATTAGCGAATGACGGCGCTACGCTTTAATTTAGCAATACAAATAAGTAAGACCAATGGCATTAAGACATCCATCCAAAACCAACTGCCTGCATTACCCGGTGCAAAATTACCGAATTTGATCATTTGATTGATGTGGCCCAGTGCATCACCCCAAAGCCAACACGTGACTCCAATCACCGTTGCCAAACGAAAACCAAAGCTCGCATTAAATGAGAGGATAGCAAGCACACCAATGGTAAAATCAGCGATCCCTACTTCAAATTGAAATGGGCTTGGCTGCCAACCAATGGTTGCTGCGGCTACCTCTGGCATAACTATATGGAAATACGCGGTATAAATGCCCGTAAAACCAACCGCAAAAAGAGCAAGCCAGCGATACACAATTTCAAATTCAGATACCTTGGCGCGCACAATGAATCGATGGATAAACATAAATAGAATGGCCAGAAAAAACATGGTACAGCCAAAATTTGTTAGCAATAATTGAATCCAATCAGCGAGCATTTCCTTTTCTCCCAATGTAAACGTTATTTTAAATGTTCCTGCAAAAATGGCGGCACACGATGCTCAAGCCAATACTCAGGTTTCCATGGGTATTTTCCGCCGACAAAACCAACGTGTCCGCCTGATTCGCTGACCTCGAGCTTGATAAATGGTGATAATTCAGAAGCACAAGGTATGACATCTTCCGTCATAAAAGGATCATCTTTTGCGTGTAAAATGAGGGTGGGCACTTTGATGTGCAGCAAATACTGTCGGCTGCTTGCGATCCGATAATATTCATCCACCCCTGAAAAACCGTGCAAAATGGCGGTGATATGATCATCATAGTCATACATCGTGGTGATACGATTAATCACATCGGGATCAGGCAATATTCTTCTTGATTGCACCTTCAAGGTGATGCGCTCACGCAAGCACCTCACAAAATACCACTGATAAAAACGCGAGAATCCTTCCTGGATACGCATGGCAGCTTTGTGTAATTCAAAGGGAACTGAAATTGCAACGGCTGCTTTTAAGGGATTATTGGCTTTCGTTTCACCTAGCCATTTTAATAAGACATTACCGCCTAAGGAAACACCCACCGCAGCAAGCTCTATGCCGGGCTCGCGCTCGCATAATACTTGGGTAACATATTCGACATCACCAGTCTCACCTGAGTGATAATCGCGCGGCAGCCGATTAGGTTCGCCGCTGCAACCGCGAAAATGCATAAACACACCGCGCCAACCGCATCGCTCAAACTGCTTCAACATGCCCTTTGCGTAATGTGATTCGATTGACCCTTCAAGCCCGTGCAGCATCAATACGAGGGGTGCATTTTTCTTCGCATTAGCATTATGCATCCAGTCAAGATCAATGAAATCACCATCCGGCAACTCAAGCCGTTCGCGCTCGAGCACAAGGCCCTCAACTGGACGACGGCGGAAAATAACCGGCCAAATCGTCTGTAAATGAGGGTTTGATAGCCACCATGCACGCTTAAATGGTTTTTTGCTCATCGTATTCACCGCGCTGTAAAAGTCGGTAAGCTCATTCCTTCATCATTGATGATCTACACGAAATTGTAAAGTAGTCAGTCCTTCTCACTCGTTCTTTTGACGCGTCTCCGTCTGCCTATGATCATCCCGAGGATAAAAATGATTCCCAGCAATACGGCATTGGGCCAGTCGTACATCGTTGGTACATGACTCACTTGATTGTAAATCTCGGCGGTACTCACTTGGGTCATGGAAGCGATGCCTTGCACGTCATAAATGCAAATCTCACCTGTTTTCGTCGCGCAAAAGCGCTCTTTGGGGCATTGTGTCAAGATTTGTTGTTTAACGTTCGCACCGCATTCAAAACCCGCATTTTTTAAAATGCGTATTGCCACCTCGGGATATTTCGTCATCATCTCAGGCATGCACTAACCTCCTAAAAGACCATCCTTAGCCGCTTATTTTGACATATTTTTGTAATATTGATTAAGCGTAAATGCCGCCGTGCCAAGTAGAAGCACCGAACCACACACAATTTCTTTCTTGTGCGCTTTAAAAAAAGTATTCATATTTTTAGTGATACTACCAAGCGTTGGTAACGCCGAAGCAGAATCATCCATCCAGCTTAGATCAGGTGTTACGTTTACAAACGTTTTTCGTGTTGTTTCCAACGCTTTCAGGATATCAATATTATATTGAAAAGCAGTTTTTGCTGGCGCGTCTACTGTTTCTTTTTCAAAGGCAAATTCATTTAACCATTGGCTAAATTCTTTTAATGAACCTTCCTTGAAAGTATAAAAATTCACGGCTTTTTCTGCTGCCAAATGCTGCGCTTGACAAAGATCAGTCATACATTTTTTTAAACCGTTGCCGCCAAACATATCTCCCAAGACACGCACTAAAAAATGAATAAAAATATCATGATCACTTGTCATCGCTTCAATCGCTTTTAGGTAGAGATGGGTTGATTCAAGTGTCAGCACACACTCACCTCCCTGGGATAACACCCGTGGGCGCAAAAACATTAAATCGTTGCGGATTTCATCGGAACGCGCTAATAAGTACCGATGCTTCTCTGGTAATTGATAGGTGAAGTTTTTTGCTTTCAGTTTTTCTTCCAGGACTTCATAGATAGGCAATAATTGATAGAGTTGCCGATAATGATCAAGCAGGGTCAATTCAATACTGTGATATCGTTTGAGATAAGGCTCATCGTGTGCCGCTTGATGTAAAACATTTCTATGCAACAGCGTGATAATAGTCATGTTCATCCTTTTATTGGCAGTTAAACCCTGCGAATGTGTTAGAATGGTGTGATCGGATATTCTAAGCAGGCAAGGAGCGCCTCGTCTTGAGCAAAAGCATGTTCCCCCTCATTCTACTTAGTATCGCCCTCGGTATTATATTAGGTGCAGCCTATCCAGAACAAATGATTGCTATCGGCTGGATAGGTCAATTGTTTATCAATTTACTCAAATTAATCGTTTTACCACTCATTTTTTCAGCGCTGGTTGGCGCCATCACCTCCATGGGCGGCCTTAAACGCTTAAGTTCTGTCGGTATTTACACCCTCGGTTATGTGCTCTTGAGTGTATCCATTGCCGTCATGATTGGTCTTGTTTTGCTAAATGTCTTTAAACCAGGCATTGGGATTCCGCCAAGCTTGATTTTAGCTAACGCGACACCAACCGATTTAAAACCCATGCCACTCAGCGCCTATCTCTTGACCCTGTTTCCACCCAATATTGTCTCCGCCGCTGCAAAATATGAAATCATGCCGATTGTTTTCTTTAGCATCGTCTTCTCTATCGCCTGCCTTTCCGTTGGAAAAACTGCAAACCCCGTCATTGATTTTTTTGTGGGCTTACGTGATGTCTTAATCAAAATGATCACTTGGCTTATGTATTTGACCCCTATCGGGCTTTTTTCACTGTTGGGGACTGCGGTTGCACAAGCAGAAATCGAACATTTGCTATTGAAAAGTTTAGGCAGCATGCTGCTTTTTATCACCATCTTTCTCTTCGGTTTAACGCTACAAATTGCATGGCAGCTCGCACTCATTACGCTGGTGGCAGGCAAAAATCCGATAAAATTCATGAAAAGCGCATCCAATGCACTCATCACTGCTTTCGCCACTTCAAGCTCCATGGCAACCTTGCCAGTCACACTTTTGGTCGCAAAAGAACAAAATATTAATGAAGATGTCGCGCGTTTTGTGCTGCCGCTTGCAACAACGATTAATCTGGCGGGAACGGCCATGTATGAAGCGGTTTCCGCTCTCTTCTTCTGCCAAATTTTAGGATTTGATTTATCTATCCCAGCGCAGATTGGCGTATTTTTAACAGCCATCCTCGCTGGCATGGGTGCAACCGGGATACCCGAAGGCGGGCTAATCACCATGGTCATGGTGCTACGCAGCGTGAGTGTTCCTGTGTCGGCCATTGGTTTGTTGCTACCGTTTGACCGTATACTCGACCGCTTTCGCACCATGACAAATGTCTGTGGTGATCTTGCTTGTTCAGTGATGGTTGACTATGCCCAAAAAAAATTAAAAGCTAGGCGTTAAGACTGTCCTCAATAATGAGTGCCAATACTTTATGGACAATAGCACTTGGATGCACATCATCCCAAAAAGCAAATTCATCTGGATGATTACAAGGCACAATACCTTGCGCGAAAAGCTCACCCAATTGATAGGATTGCAGCAATGCAGGTGAATTCGCAAGCATCTCACTCATTGCATCAACTGTTATGGCAGGCTGCGTGGTTTGTTGTCGCCACGTCATGTGTAATTCTTTACTAATGGCATGAAAGCCAGTTGCTTCATCAAGATTAAAACCACCTTGCCAGCAAGCATCTTGAGTATTTTTCACGTTTGTATTGTAACGGCGATTGAATACATCAGGATTGTGAATGGCTTCATTAAACAAAGCATAAATATCAAAGAGTGCTATATCAACACCCTTATGATCTTTATTAAGTTTCGCGATTGCCTTGGCTAATTTTTCATTGTGAACTCGTGATAGTAATGCCAAGCGTTCCAACGGTCGGCCGTTACGGGCATACGGCGTGTTTGATAGATCAGGAAGATTCAAAATCAGTAAATGTTTCGCACCACGATTAATTAACCGCAGTAAATCTTCGGAAAGTTTATCAATCACTTTAGTTGTTAACTTGTCTGCATCTGATGAGATATCAAATAAATAATCATTACCACCAATCCAAATAGCATATAACACATCTTCTTTAGCACCCGCGGATGACTCAAGAAAATACTGATTGATTTGCACATTCAAGGTAGATGGATTAATCAAATCTTGTTTTAGTGGTTGAAACAAAATAGCAGCACCACCTAACGCATAAATTTTATATTTTGCTTTATAGTGCTCCGCGTAATATTGACCGATGTATTCTGCCCAGGTGGGGCCATTTGAAAAGCGACCTTCGAAATAAGGTGGTGATTTAGGCAGTGTGTGAAAGTCAATGCGATATAAATTACCATTATCACTTAAACTGTCGCCAAAAAAGATAAGTTCTTTGTAGGGGTAAGCAAACGAGGTGATCGAAAAAAATAAAAAACTGATGAGTAAAAGTATCCGTTTCATTGCATTTATCCTAGGAAATGAGATCTCGCCTAGTGTAGCGTTAGTCGTTAGCAAAATCCAAGACAAAAAAATCCCGCAACGATGTGTGGGAGAAATGGAACATAACAATCAAACTACCTAATAATCAATATGATTTTCTTAAGTTGGCCTGTTCAGCAGAGTTACAGCGATGCCGTCTCAATATTAACTGCACGTGCTCGCACCAGCATGATTGCCAAGAGTGCGACAGAGGCGAGGATCATCAAAAGATAGGCCAACGCGAGCTGATTATGCGAGGGTGCGATGGTGACGACCAGGGTGACAAGCAAGGCCACAAACATCCGCATCACGCCAATGAGTGCCGCTGCAGAGCCTGCCATGTCAAGAAAGAGGGTAATGCCCTGCTTGCTGGCAGGTGGCGTTATTAAGCCACAGCCAACGACGTTTATAAACATAGGCAAAACGATAGCGGTAAGTGTCACGCCACTTAAAACAAATAATGCCATCATTAAAAACGCACTCGCAAGACAGAGTAAAATTCCCAGCATGATGACTGTATCATCACTGAATCGTACGACAAGTTTACTAGCAAGTAATGCACCAACAAAATAACCAAGCCCAACAAATATATATAAATAGCCATTTTGTAATGCAGTTAAATGAAGCACATTTTGAAAAATGAACGGTGACATCACAAAATAAATGACGCCCGATGAAAAAGCAATCGCAGAAATAAGACCGTATGCAATAAAGGTTTGATTGCGCAACATATTAATATAATTTTGTATCGTGTAGTGAAGTTTGTTTTCATTCGATTGAATTCGACTCTTCTGTGTTTCACGGCAATACGTCATTATCAACAACCAGGTCACTCCAGAAAAAAACGTTAAGAACATAAAATTAGTTTGCCAAATATAATTAATTTGCAAGTAACCACCAAGCACGGGCGCAATTACTGGTGAAAAGACAGTAATCATAGATAAATACGCAATGACTTTGGTTAACTCATTACCTTTATACAAATCAGTCGCCATCGCACGTGTAACCACAGGTGCGGCTCCCGCGCCCAAACCAACAATTAAGCGACTAAGTAAAAAATTTGCGCCCGTGTGTGCAATCATACTCAAAAAATTGCCGAACAAACATAAGAATAATCCCATGAGCATGATTTTTTTACGGCCGTAAAAATCAGAAGCAACGCCAAATAAAAGCTGTGATAAGACCATACCAATTAAAAAAGTTGAAAACGAAGACTGAACGTAGGCGTTACTAAGATGAAGCGTGCCAGCAATCGCTGGCATAGAAGGTGCATACATATCTTTAGAAAAGAGTGTCACATTGATAGCAAGACCGCTGATAAAAACCATATGCAACAATTTCATAATCAATGCACTCCTTGCTTTGATAGACGACAGATTGACAGTTAGCGTGACTCTAATAGCCGTAATTCATATTCGGGTTACAATAAACATCATCATCCGCGGTTCGCAAATCATAGCTAATATTACAATCATTTACTATATACGCACCCTCATAGCTGGTCGGCATGCCAGAAAAAGTAACGATTGGGTGTTGTGAGCACGATTCACAATAAACACGTTTATACGCATAACGCTTCTTATAATATTTTTTATGTATCACCTTTTTGACCTTAATGTACTGACATTTTTTATAATAGCGATCTCTACAAGAGACTGCTGGTATAACACCACAATTAATGACAGCAGGACAAACATAACGTGTTCTTATCGTGACACCATACTTTTTAACGCGTTTTTGAACGTATTTTTTAACATGGTGCTTTTTGTGTTTAACATAAGTCTTTTTTTTGTAATGCTTGATTGGAACACAGGTATCACAGACGACACCTGTTGGTGGATAAACTAGATAGTATTCAGCGTGCGCATTAAGCGGTAGTGCGAAAATGACTGCAATAAGCAACATTTTCAATGGAGCAAGACGTACGTATCCCATTACTGCCACTCCCCTTATTGTTATTCCTTATCATTTTATTTTACACCAAAAATACGGCCAATTTTAAAAATAAGTCGTACGTACTGATAACGACAAACTATCAATAGGTTAAAGTAAAAATGATGTGCTCATGTGAAACTCTTAGGACTTGCCTCATTACGCTTTTCGCCCTAAAAGTAGTAACATAGAGATGGAATGCGCTAATTTTGCAACATCTCGCAGTGACAGGATCAATTGATCAGCACGGTGAAGTGCAAACCGTTGTCCGCATATGCGCATCAAGAAAATCCACCAAGAGCCGCGTTCGCTTAGGCAACGTTTGCTGTTGCGGATAAATCACGTACAAATGAAATTCACCCCAGTCATACTGCTCCAATATCGGTTTCAGTAATTTCTCTTGTAAGGCCGTTCTTACATTAAAGTAAGCAAATTTTGCGATCCCACACCCTGCCTGACACGCTATGAGTGCGCTTTCAATGTCATTACACGTAAATCGTGACCGTGTATCAAGATACTGTTTCTCGTTATTCAGATAATACATTAATTTATTTTCACCGGAATAATTTATCATTTGATGTTCGTTTAATTCTGCTATCGATTTAGGTTCGCCGTATTGTTGTAAGTAATTAGCGCTTGCATACACGCCTACTTTACTTTTCATTAACCATTTCATCTGCATACTACTATCTGGCAGCGTTGCATCACTCAAAAAGCCTGCACCGCGAATCACAAGATCAAGCTTCTCATCAATCAGATCCAATTGTTCTGATGCTAAAATTAATTCAATATGAATATCGGGAAAATCCTGCAAAAACTTCGCAATCACCGGCGTTAAACAATGCCTGCCAAAATACGGCGGCGCACTAATACGAATACTACCTTTTGGTTTTTTAGCGGACGATTGTATGAGACTAATCGCCGAATCAAACTCTTGCTGTATGCGTTGTGCATGCTGCCAAAACAATTCACCTTCTGGTGTCAGCTTAAGCTGACGCGTAGTACGCTTAATGAGCGTGACCCCAAGGGACGCTTCTAACGCCGACATACGGCGGCTAATAAGGCCGTTTGAGAACCCTAAATGCCTTGCCGCCTTTGCAAAGCCGCCTTGCTGAATAATCGCAACAAAGAGTGCGGTATCGTCTAAAATGCCCATGCATTATGCTCATAATGTAAAATATAAATTTTATTTTAGATGATTGTTTAATATTTAGCAATAAACTAGACTATTCTTCTAATCTTTGGAGGCTAATCCCATGAAATTCAATAACTTTGCTTATATCTTTTTAGGCCCAGGGCTTGATCCACTGAAAGACCGCGCTGAGATTAAAAATGACATGATGACGTTTACTACCTATGGCATTGATTTCCAGCATAAAAACCAGGTAATTGAAGTAGTAAAAGAGGCGATTTTAAACGGCGCACAAATGATTGAACTCTGCGGCGGCTTTGGTCCGACATGGATCGCTCGAATACAAGAAGCGATTAATAACGAAGTTCCTGTTGGCAGCGTATTTTACGGTCCCGAAGCACGCAAACCACTGCTAGATTTACTGAGTTAATCCAATGAATATTTTATACCTCTATGCACATCCACAACTTGCTTCATTTAATGCGGCGCTAAAAAATCATGCGCTAGAAATACTGGCGCAGCATCAACAACACGTCAAATTATCTGATTTATACGCTGATCATTTTAATGCGGTAGCAAGCTGGGATGATTTTGATAGCGCATCAAGTAATAATCAATATTTTTTAGCGCAGCAAAATGCATTGCTAACGAACACATTGCATCA